>CAEZYK010000001.1_pt1 | contig 51437 bp, 50 predicted proteins | sample 7265491 | NCBI WGS metagenome assembly CAEZYK01 (sample SAMEA6813932, study PRJEB35770) | freshwater metagenome | biome: Freshwater; feature: Freshwater reservoir; material: water | place: Czech Republic | collected 2017-04-14 | depth 30m m
TAGCAAGGCAGTAGAAAAAAGGGTAACCAGTGCACTCATTGATCGTGATGCTCGAAAAGGGGAAAAGCCTTCCGACCACGCTCCAGTAGTAATCGAACTGAGTGATTGAAAACTGCTTTTTGCTAGCGAGGATCTCGGCGCATGAACCAAGTGGTGAATTGTTCGCCACTGGTGGGAGCGACTACTTCTTCCGCAACTACAAAGCCGTGCCGAGAATAAAAAATTACGTTATCGGGCTTATCGGTTTCTAGCCAAACTATTTCACCAGAATTGTCCATGCGCTGACAAAATATCGTTAGCATTTTGGCGCCTATCCCCTCACCTTGCAGGAGCGGCTCAACGGAAACTGGGCCTAAATGCCAGTGCCGTTCATCAAGATCTTTCGTGCACAGTAAAGACCAGACGAAATGTTCTCGAGACCCGTCACCGGGAGCGCCGATTGTCTCGGGTGGGGTACGCAGTTCTTCGGGGGCTACGTCGCCGATACACATCCCGGGGGCGGCGGCTCCGCACACTCCTACGACGTGATCACCAAGAAACGCCCCCACCTGAGGGTCGAGATGGCCGGCGACAAAACCAGCAAACAAATCCATCGCGCCCCCGACGCGAGCAAGATTGTCGTCGCCGGCAATCCAGCGAAAGGTGGGATTGTCCGACAAAGCCCGCCCGGCCACCGCTCCCGCTAAAGCTTTTTCTGCGGTGGTCAGATCCCTAATTTCGATTTCCACTTGGGCCCTTCGTCGGTTGGCGTTGATGGAATTTCGTTTTAGTACTAACCGTGAGCTTGAATGGCCTCAATCAATTTAGGTACGACTTTGTGCACGTCGCCCACAATTCCAAGATCGGCTACAGAAAAGATTGGTGCTTCCCCGTCTTTATTGATGGCCAAAATTACGTCGGAGCCTTTCATTCCCACCAAGTGCTGGGTTGCCCCCGAAATGCCGAGAGCAATGTAGAGCTTGGGCTTTACCGTTTTTCCGGTTTGGCCGACCTGCTTGGAATAAGGAACCCAGCCCGCGTCAACAATGGCTCGAGACGCTCCGGATGCTCCTTGAAGCAACTTGGCTAGTTCGTCTACGAGCGGTCCGTAAGCCTCGGCCGAACCGATGCCCCGTCCACCCGAAACCACTATGGCGGCCTCTTCGAGTTTGGGTCCTTCTCGCTCTTCTACGTGACGCTCAAGAACTTTGGCTTCACCCGCCCGTCCGGCATCCGGAGTGGCCACCGTGGCCACGGGGGCGGCCGATCCGCTAGCGGATTCGGCGGCGAAAGATTTAGGACGGATCATCGCCAAGTAAGGCTTCTCGCCCGTAAAAGCGGTGTCGACGATAGTGTTGCCGCCAAAAATTGCTGTGCCGACGATCACTCGGTCGCCATCAAGCCGCAATTCACCGCCATTAGTTAGCACGGTGCGATCGAGTCGAACCGATAAGCGCGCCGCGGCGTCGCGAGCATCGTAGGTCTGGGCAAAAAGAATCAGGCCAGGCGACTCGGCGCCCACGAGCTCGACTAGAGCAGCAGCACCAATAACTCCGGGTAAAGCGTCACCAGGAGACACCGCGTGAACTTTGCTCGCCCCGTACTCACCAAGCACACCGGCGAGCGCGTCGGCGTTGTCGCCTACGTATACGCATTCAACCGTGGTCGCGATTTCACGGGCTTTGGTTAAAAGTTCAAGGGTACTGGTGGCCGGTTTATCGCCTTCGCTTTCGGCGTAGACCCAAACTTTTTCTATGCTCATAATTAATCTTCCTATCGTTATCTAATGCTCGGCTATGAATAATTGTTGGACTAGATGATTTTTAGCCCTTCAAGAAAAGTGACGATCCGGGCGTGAGACTCACCATCGTCTTCGATTTTTTCTCCTGCTTCACGGGCGGGAGCGGCTCTTACCTCAACAATTTCTTGGTGCGAACCGGCCCAGCCGACTTGATCGGGATTAAAGCCAAGATCACCAGCAGTCACTTCATCGACAGGCTTCTTTTTGGCTTCCATAATTCCCTTGAACGACGGGTAGCGCGGTTCGACAACTCCGGCCGTAACGCTCACCACTGCGGGCAAAGGGGCTTCAACGTCATCAAAACCAGCTTCAGTTTGGCGTTGAATTTTAACTTTCCCGTCAGCAATAGCCACGCTCTTGGCAAAAGTCAATGAAGGCCAACCCAACGCTTCGGCAATTTGAGCAGGAATAGTACCGGTGTAGCCATCAGTTGACTCGGTCGCGGTTAGCACAAGATCAATGTCGCCAACCCGCTCAACTGATTTGGCTAAAATTTTTGCCGTAGAAAGCGCGTCGCTTCCCGCCAGTGTGTCATCAGAAACAAGGACTGCCTTAGCCGCGCCCATAGCCAATGCGGTACGCAAACCGGAAGTTTCGTTGTTAGGGGCCATTGACACGAGAGTTACTTCGCCCCCACCAGCAGCGGTAACTAACTGCAAGGCCATCTCGACACCGTAACTATCGGAGTCGTCGAGGATTAACTTTCCCTCGCGTTTAAGGGCAGACGTTTCGGGGTTGAGTTCGCCCGGTACGGCCGGGTCGGGGATCTGCTTCACGCAGACGGCGATGTTCATGGCACTCCTGATGTTGTCTCGACGGCTAGGGATTGTTCTAGTGAAGTTTGGCTCAGAATGAGCGTCTAAGTCGAAAAGACTAGGGCATCAGAGGCGCAGTCGTATAAAGCAAGGCTGACCGCGTAGCGTCAAGGCATGCAGACTGACCTTCTCGTCGTTGGCGCCGGCCCCGCCGGATTAGCCTGCGCCCGCACCGCTCACGATCGAGGGCTAGCGGTTGAGGTGATTGATAAGGCGGTATTCCCCCGAGACAAGACTTGTGGCGACGGCCTGACTACCCAAGCCCTGCGATTGCTCGAACGCCTCGGGGTCGACGTAACCAACCAGCCGGGCTATCAAGCGATAACCGAAACGGTTATTTTTTCACCGCGCGGTCGATCAATCACTCTCCCCCTGCCCGAACAAAGCCAAGGGGCGTATTCGGGAGTTATGGCCCGAGTCGATCTTGACTTCGCTCTTCTCCAACGCACCCGTGATAGTGGGGTCTTGGTGCACGAAGGAGTCGGCCTCGAATCTTTAAGTGTTGGGACACAAAGTGTTACTGCGGGGCTAAGTGACGGTAGCAACATTGTGGCCAAGTATTTAGTTGCCGCCGATGGCCATTGGTCGAGTGTTCGTCGATTACAACTTGGCCGGAAGCAGAAAGACTTAGGGTCATGGCACGCGGTCCGACAATATTTTTGTAATGTAGAGAGCCCCACTAACAAACCCGCGCAGTGGATTTTTTTCGAACCAGATATTTTACCGGGCTACGCCTGGGTTTTTTCTTTACCCGACGGTCGGGCCAATGTTGGCTTCACCGTTTTGCGGCGTGAGCATCAACACGGAAAAGATTTACGGGCACTCTGGGAAGATCTAGTTAATCGTTTACCTCTACGCTCGGTGCTGGGAGAGAATGCTGAGCCAGAAGAAAATCATCGGGCGTGGCCGATTCCCGCGAGTTATCACCCCAGCCGTTGTGCCCAAGGAAGAGTGCTTTACGTGGGTGACGCGGCGGGGGTAGTTGATCCGCTGACCGGAGAAGGGATAGCGCAAGCATTAGAAACCGGGATTCTCGCAGGGGAAGCGATCCAAACGAATCAGTCCCCCGAGCAAGTCTCTTCTCGTTACCAACACACGGTAGAGCGCGTCATTGGACGCGATCTGCGCTTCGCTAAGCGATTTCAGCGGCTGCTCCACTCCCCCGCGCGCGCAGAAGCGGGTTTACGAATCGCGGCAGGAACGGCGTGGACTCGAAGAAACTTTGCTCGGTGGATGTTTGAGGACTACCCCCGAGCAATGGCGATAACTCCCGACCGTTGGCGTAGGGGCATGTTCAGCGAACCGGGGGCTTTTTGTGCCCGACCCATTGCGGACAAAAATTGTCTAGGCTGAACTTCTATGAGCATTGACTTTTCCCTCCCCGACGACGTAGAGGCGATACGACTACGGGTGCGAGATTTTATTGACGCCGAAGTTCGGCCCGCCGAAGAGAAGCTTTACGCCAACGCACCCGGGGGAGAACCCGAACGACGCGACGTTGTCGCCATGATTATTGATCTGCGGGAAAAAGCGAAGGAGTGGGAAGTTTGGCTGCCCCATATGCCGGTCGAGTGGGGCGGTCTTGGTTTAGGGCCTACCGCGATGGCCTTCGTGTCGGCCGAAGCCGCTCGTACCAACTTTGGACCATTTATTCTTAACGCCCAAGCGCCCGATGAAGGTAACCAGCACACACTTTTGCATCACGCCACGCCCGATCAAAAAGAACGCTACTTACGACCGCTCTTAGAAGGGCGGGTGCGTTCGTGTTTCGCAATGACCGAACCGGAAGTATCGGGCTCGGACCCCACGGGAATTCAGACTTACGCGGTTGAAGAAGCCAACGGTGATTGGTTAATCAATGGACACAAGTGGTACATATCGGGAGCACGCGGAGCCAAGTTTGCCATTCTTATTGCTAAAACCGACCCCGAGGCCAACCCGCCCCAAGCATCGAATACTGCTTTTTTGGTTGATCTTCCCGCCGAAGGGTGGGAAGTAGTACGCGACATTGACACCATGGCGGGAGCGCATAACCACTGCGAGATTCGCATTACTAATTTGCGGGTACCGGCCGAGAATATTTTAGGGGGCCGGGGAAACGGCCATCTTCTCGGTCAAGCTCGGCTTGGTCCAGCCCGGCTCGCCCACTGCATGCGTTGGATTGCCCAAATCGAAACCGCCTTAGAGCTAATGGTCACCCGAGCCGAATCACGACAGTTGCACGGCGCACCCTTGGCCGACAAGCAGGCTATTCAGTGGATGATGGCCGATTCAGCGATGGAGCTTTACGCGGCGAAATTGATGGTGCTTCACGCGGCCTACCGCATTGAAAACGACCTTCCGTTTCGCCAAGAGGTGAGCTTTGCCAAGCATCATGTCGCCAACACTCTCTGGCGCGTAGTTGACCGAGCTATTCAAGTTCACGGTGCTTTGGGCTATTCCACTGACACTCCCCTAGAGAAAATGTTGCGTCATGCCCGCGCCGCGCGACTGGTAGACGGTGCAGACGAGGTGCACCAAGCATTGATCGCTCGTAATTTGCGAGCAAGTTGGCGAGATACCGGGTCACTTGATAGCGCTACGGGTACCCTTAGTTTTTAGCACTCAGTATCACTAGTTTTTTAAAAATATTTCGGTATAGTAATTAGGTGGTTGAAATTAGCGATTACTTAACCGCTCCTCATTGGTCGAGTGACATTCCTCTCACTACCGACCACTTTCGAGTTGACGCCCTCGCCGAACACGGCTACGCGGTTTTGCGCGATCTTGACCCGGAGATTTCTGAAAAAGAATTTCTTAACCTCGAATATATGGACTGGAAAAGTGGAGGTGACACTAACTTCGCCCCCATAGCTACCGCGGACGGAAATTTAGATTGTCGAGGGTTTTGGAAGCCCGGAGACGAAAAGCCGGACAAGGGTGGCCAATGGACTACAAACGCCGAACAGTGCCCGAGTCTGGTTGCCCACGTAGAAGAAGTGGGGGCGGATTTTGGGCGAGTGCGGGTTATCCGCCTTGCTCCCCAGTCGTACGAAGAAGCCCTGCGGCAAATACACCGCGACGACAACAATCGATTTAACCCTGAAGATCAGGGTTGGGTAGTGCGCCAGTGGATAGAACTAACCGACAACCCGGGGGCATTCATGATTCTTATGGAGCAAGGGCCCGACGGTTTGCCTGACGCAAGTACCGAAGTTCGTATTCCCTTCCACCGCAATGTCCGAGTTGTGGTTGATACTCAGAGGCTTTGGCATGTGGTGTGTAATCCCAGTCCGACCATGCGTTATGCCCTCATTACGAGTTTTGAGAGCAGTCCCGCATTGGCCGACTGGATTTTTGCTAACCGTTGTTAATACCTGGTTGACCGTCGGGTATCCGTTCCATTCTTGGGCCACCGCGTTCCATTCTTGGGCCACCGCGTTCCATTCTTGGGCCACCGCGTTCCATCCTTGGGCCACCGCGTTCGCGCATTAGCTCAGAGTGTTCTGCGTGGTCATCACTGCTATCAGCGGTAACGCGTCCTAAAGCGAAGGAAGTTAAGCCGACGAAAAAAACCGCGGCCACCACTAGAGCGGCCATTAACCGCTTGGTAACTACTAGGTGGGGCTTATCAGAAGTATCGCCCTCAAAGGTTGTTTCTTCACTCACAGTTATCCTCCAACATCACTGCCAGACGTCCTGTCCGGCGAAGGAGGCAGTTCAACTAACTGCCTAACGACAGGTTGGCAAATCAATCCTGTGATGAGGCTGAGTATCTATTCGCGAGAAAAACCGGCGATAACTTGTTCCCAGCGCTCCGGATCGCTCTGGTAGGGGGCATAAAACGAGAGGCGGTCAACTATCCCTCCGTAGCGCTTAATCATTTCTCGCGGAACGTCTTCGGGTTCAGCTACGACGGCAAAGGTGTCGAGCACTTCATCGGTGATTAGTTCACCCATGGCCACCCACTCGCCCTGTTTTGACAAGCGATTGAGATCGTCTTGAAGGTCGCCCCACCCGTGGAGTTCTAAGACTGGGCGGTAAGCCGGAGTAGACCCGTAGAAAGCAATTTGCTGCTTAGTTCCTTGCCGAGCCGCGTCAAACTCTTCGGGAGTGTTGCCGGTAACGACGAACAATGGACCAGTAATAGCAAAATCGGCTCGAGTTTTCTCACCCGTCGCGAATCCTCGCTCTAGGGCGGGCAGAGTCACCTCTCGCACATAGCGTTCCGTAGTAAAGGCGTGCAGGATAATCCCGTCGGCCACTTCGCCCGCGACTTCAGTCATACGCTGACCCACTGCGGCTAACAAGATCGGGGGCGAACCGAAAGGATTGGGGCCGGGGTCGAAAAACGGTGTCATTAGTGTGTGCCGATAGAACTCGCCGCGGAAATCAAGAGCCACTCCATCATTCCAACAGGCCCAGATCGCCCGAATGGCCAAGATTAACTCTCGCATGCGAGCCGCCGGCTTTGACCACGGCATAGAAAATCGTTTTTCAATGTGGGCTTTTATCTGACTCCCCAGGCCAAGTTGAAAGCGACCCTGGGAGTACGCCTGTAAGTCGTAAGCAATATTGGCCAAGGTCATTGGGTTGCGAGCAAAAGCCACCGCGATAGCGGTGCCTAACTCAAGATGTTCGGTGTGCTCAGCGGCAATGAGCAGAGGGAGAAAAGGGTCGTGGTTAGTTTCTGCGGTTAGTCCACCGGAATAGCCCATCTTCTCAAGAGATTGGGCGCTCTTGGCCACTTGGGCCGGCGTACCGCCAGGTATTCCTCCGTCAACCAGCATTGGCTCTCCTTTGACTACAAAAAATGATTCTAGACATTAACCGCGGCGAGGTCTAAAGACGGGCCCTTACCGGCGCCAGCAAAAGTCCCACCTTGGCGATACTCTCACTCTATGGCCACCGTACCCGTATCGCTTTCTCCTAGTTCGAGCGCAGCATTTTCAAAATGCCCCCAACAATTCAAGTTTTCTTACATAGATCGTCTCCCCAGCGAACCTTCAGTTGCATCGTCAAGGGGCACTCTGGTGCATTCGGCTTTAGAACATCTCATGAAGCGCAGCCCGGCCGAACGCACTCGCGACCACGCCCAATCTGACCTCGACCACGCTAAAATTGAGTTCGTCACCACGCCTGACTTCACCAAACTAAAACTAAAACAAGAAGACGAAGAAAAGTTTTTTTCTGACGCCGCGCTATTAGTAGGCCGATACTTTGATCTTGAAGATCCCACCACAGTAAACCCCATCGGGCTGGAACTAAAACTCGAAGCCGAGATCGGCGGAGTGTTAATGCGCGGGATTATCGACCGGCTTGACCTTGATAATGACGGTGAACTCACTGTCACCGATTACAAAAGTGGCCGTTCCCCTTCTCCCCGTTTTCAGGGCGACGCTCTAACCCAAGTTCATACTTACGCCGTGCTCTGTCAAGGAATGCTTGGCCGGCGGCCCAAAAAAGTCCAACTCCTCTATTTAACTGACGCCAAGGCCATTGTGGCTCAAGCCGACGATCAGACTTGTCGGGGAATCGAGACAAAAACTAGTGCTCGATGGACAGCCATTAAAAAAGCTTGTGCTACGGACAACTTTCCTACTAACACCAGCAAGCTCTGCGATTGGTGTTCGTATAAGGATTACTGCCCCGCTTTTGGGGGCGATCCGGCGCGTGCCGAAGAACTTAGAGTCAGTACAGGGTAAGACGGGCATCAATTAGCCATTAGCATTGGTGGGGTGAACGAATATTTAGAGCGGGTTCATGAATTTGATGAACGGGTAGATAAGTGGCTGGAGCCCCACCGATCACCGTTTCTTGACCGAATATTCTTTAGTCTTTCTAGTGCGGCCGACCACGGGATGATTTGGCATGCTTTTGGATTCATCCGAGCAGTTAGCGTTCGAGACATTGGCTACGCCTTACGTTTTAGTAAGGCATTGGGCTACGAGTCGGTGCTTACTAACGGAATAATCAAACAATTTTTTGGTCGAACTCGCCCCAATGAACACTACGAACATCAAGAGCCGCTTCCTTACAAAATGCGGAGGCCGATTACTTCTTCCTTCCCATCAGGCCACGCAGCTACCGCATTTATGGCTGCGTTTGCGCTGAGTAAAGGCCCCAAGAGCGCTCCGTTTTGGTTCACTTTGGCGGGGCTTGTTGCCTTTAGTCGAATCTATGTGCGCTTGCACCACGCATCAGATGTGATTGCCGGGGCGGCTTTAGGGTTGGCGTTAGGGCCTATTGCTCGATATTGGTTAAATAAAAACCGCTAAGAGATGCAGCGCGCCGGGGCTAAGTGCTCTTCTACTGCTTCGCTCCACTCTTCAAACCCTGGGTCATGCCAACCTCGGTGGCGACAAGTGGTGTCGGCGTCAAAAACATAAAGATGCAAAGTAGGGGCCTCTTCGGCTAAGTCGACTAAGTCGCAAGTTGATGGATGAGAACTGACAAAGGCAGTTTCTATTAGAGCCAGGCACGCTACTACTCGACTACGACACGCGGGACAGGCAGAAACTGTTACCGAACTCAGATCTTTCAGGGAGACAAGAAGTTCGTCAACCTGTCCAGCAGGAATGACGACTTCGTTACCGTCATCGTCAAAAACTATTAAACCTTCATTAAGCGCACTCGTCATTAGCGCATCACCAACACACTGATCCGAGGGGGATTATTGGCGGCATCAACAGTAAAGGGGCGCTTTTCGTCTACTCCGATAAGCCAGACCACTCGGCTGTAGTCGGGGTCGTTGGGCGCCGGAACAAAGGCGGGGTCGGGGACCAAAGTTGTAGTTGATTTATCATTTCCAAACCCGCGGTCAAAAAGTTCGGGTGAGGCTTTGCTCAACCATTCGACTATCACTGTGTGTTTCATTCCCTTAAGTCCAAGCCGCAGATTTCCTTTATAGGTTGAACGAGGGCGACCGGCGAAGCGGCGGTCTTCCACCGAGACCGGGCGCATCTCGACGTAAAGCACGTATTTGGCCTCAGAAAATCCGGCCGTAGAACTTGCCGCACCTTCTAGATAAGGCTTTTTGCGGTACTCCACTAGATAGCCGGGGGGTACATCATCACCACCACCACCGTCAAAAGTAAAAGTTATTTTGTCGTAACACGGCGCCGACTCAGCCACCGCGGTGGTAAGAAACTCAGTAACTGGTGGTGGAGTTGTCTCGCGGGGTCGAGTACTGGCCACGATAAAACGACAACCAAGATCCTTGGTTTTTTCAGATTCTTTAGTTTTTTTCGAGGTGTTGGTACCGCGCTCATTCTTAGTCGCCGAAGAAGATCCTCCCCCACCACCACAAGCCGACAAGGCCACTAGGGCCAGCACTACCAGACTGGTAGCGATCATTGAAGGCGATTTTTTTTGCCCCGCGCGGTTTCGCATAGCACTAGCGTAGGGTGAAGCGCTCAGTTGAGGGATGCAACTAGCCCGCAGATATGCCCTTAAAGCACGGCCACTACGGTCAGGAGAACCAGTGACAACGCTTAGCGAAAACCTTGGTTTTGGCCCCGACGCCAAACTCCTGATTATTAATTGTGATGATCTCGGATCATGCTGGTCGGCCAACGTTGGAATTTATGAATCCCTGCGGACCGGATTAGCCACCACTGCGTCTTTGATGGTTCCGTGCCCGTGGGCTCGCAGCGCGACCGCTAATTATCGGGGTGACGACATCGGTGTACACCTGACCCTTAATTCAGAATTCGATGAGTACCGCTGGGGGCCCATTACCCAAGCCCCGAGTTTGCTCGATGGTAATGGAGGGTTCCCGAGGACAGTTGAAGACACTTGGGATCACGCCGACCTTGATGAAGTCCGCCGCGAACTTCAGGCGCAGATAGAACGAGCCATTTTGTGGGGAATAGATGTAACCCACCTTGACAGTCACATGGGAACGCTGCAATTACGAGCCGATTTTTTTGGTGTGTACCTTGAACTCGCCACTGACTTCAATCTCCCGTTGCGTATGGGGCCAGTAGAGGGAGAAAGTTTGGTGGGATTCCCCTACCGAGAGTTGGCTAGGCAGGAAGGAGTCTTGTTCCCCGATCACTTTATTTATTACCAAGGAGTTGGTAGTCGGCCATACGTAGAAGAAGCATTAGCCAATCTAAAGCCAGGAGTTACCGAAATTTATCTTCACCCCGCAATTGATTCAGACGAGTTACGCGCCGCGCATCCAGACTGGGTGGGCAGAGTAGACGACTATAAAATGCTTAACCATGATTTGAGATTTAGAAATTTGGTAGAAAAAGCTGGCGTAACCCTCATTGGCTATCGCGAGTTACGAGACCAGCAAAAAGCGGGTTGATTGTTTGGAGGTTTTGGTCCGCTTAGGGATGCGATCCGACCACGCCGATGAATAAGTCGTCTTCAGTTTCGCCTTCGGGGATGGGGGCGACTCTAGATTCGGCCAGAACGTATTCGTCGTAAGGAAATATTCGGCGCAGAGTGTCGTCCGGTAGACGCATCCAATGTCCTTCGGGATCAACCTGAGTGCGGTGGGCCAACAGACCCGCTCGGCGATGGTGCAGCCACTCGCCCACGTCAACAAAAGTCGTAAAGCGGTGATCCCGTTCGGGGAAACCCCGTTCAAACCACTGAGCGTATGGGCTTTCTTCGCCCAAACGAATGAATTCGTTGTGCATAGCCTCTATGCGCCGCTTGGAAAATCCGGTGTAATACATTTTGGCGGGTTGCCACGGGTCGCCCGCTTCAGGGTAACGCCGCGGGTCGCCGGCGGCTTCAAAGGCCGGTTGGGAAATTTCGTGCACCCGAATGTGGTCGGGGTGGGGATAGAACTCTTGGTCGTCGGCGTAAGTGACGATTACCTGGGGCCGCTCAGTGCGGATGATCCGCACTAAACGCTCTACGGCTTCGTCGAGGGGAGCGTTAGCGAAATTATCGGGTCGAGCGTTTACTGGGGTGTCGGGCATACCCGAGTCGTGGTAACCAAGCAGATAAACGGTCTCATAGCCAATGGCCGTAGCTGCGGCGGCCAGCTCGGCCGCCCGCACTTGGGCCAAGTTGGCTCTAACTTCTTCGGTGTCGACGCTCGGATTTAAAATGTCGCCGGCCTCTCCTCCGGTGCAACAAACCAATACCGTATGCACGCCCATCGACCGATAGCGGGCAACGGTAGCGCTGCCTTTTGAGGCTTCGTCGTCAGGATGCGCGTGTACTGTGAGTAGGCAAAGTTGGTCGCCGTTGCGATCGATAGCTTCATCAGTTTTCACGCTCACGACACTACCTGACTACTAAGAGATTTAGTTTTACGCGGGTAAAGATTTTATTGAACAAATATCAATGCGGCCAATATCGCGAACGCGTCGTCGGCCAAGCCGGTGAACATCGAAGCGACCGCCGTTAGCCAGTTGCTCGCCCATTGCCGTAGGAGCCAATACTGTGCCCGGACGAGCCATGTCGGTGAGGCGGCTAGCAAGGTTTACTACGGGGCCAAAGTAATCGCCTTGGCGTACTACCAACTCCCCTTCAGCGATTCCGGCTCGAGCACGCGGTAAGGCAGGGTCCGAAAGTGATCGAGCGGTGATTTGGGTGGCGATATCGGCGGTGATTTCGGGTGTATGGGCGACAAACATAACGGCATCGCCAATAGTTTTAACTACTCGTCCGTTAGCACTAGCTACCGTGTCGTAGGCCATATCGTTAAAACGCCGCACTAGACCACCAAGTTCTTCTTCATCGATTTCTTCGGATAAAGCAGTAAATCCCACCAGATCTACGAACCCAATTGAACCGGGGATGCTCCCGCTGTGATCAGTGTCCACTAACGCGAGGCGGCGCCAAAACGCCGCCCGTAACTGCAACCTGAATATGTGGTCAACCATTTCGGCCAACTGAGGAAGTTGAGATTGACCCGCGATGACACTAGCCAGTTCTTCATCGCTCACTCCAGCGTCACGAGCAAGACGAAAGCGGTCGGCCACACTCTCACTAACCGCATCGGCCGCGGTGGCCAAAGAAGAACCTAAAACTCGGGCGATGGTCAGCGAACTGTCGAGATCGATTTCACCAATACCCGAAGCGGTGAGGGTCTCGATAAAACTTTTCATGGCTTTAACGTCGTCATCGGTAAAGCCTGGTAACTCTTCGGGGAGATCAGGGAACCCCACTGCCCGCCAAAGCGACTGCGCGGTAGAAAGGTCGGTTCCTGACTTAGCTGCTAGTTCAGCCATGGTGTAGCGCCTTTTAGCCGGGAGTACCTCACGGTCAAGAACTAAAAGAGCCAAATAGCCCTCTTGGGCGGCGAGCTCAATTTCTGAATCTTGAGTGTGGCGCCGGCGAAAAAACCGGTGGAGTTTCCGATTCATCAGATCCTCAACTTATTAGCAATTGTTAATTTTTACACCGATCGCGGTACGTCGATCCAGGCTTTTTCGCGTGAGTCATCGAATTCTTTAGGAAGACCCAAAACTCGTTCACCAAGGATATTTCGCATGATGTTTGAGGTTCCCCCCTCAATGGTGTTGGCCTGGGCCCGCAAGAAGGTACGGGAAATATCAGATCGATTGTCAGCCACATCGCTGACAAAACCGGCCATCGCTCCGGGCTCAGTCCCTTGGCCTTCCCACGCCATTCCTCCCGGGCCTTCTAGATCAATCGCTACTTTTTGTAAGCGCTGGTTGAACTCGGCCTGCATCAATTTAGTAATTGAACCCTCTGGCCCCGCTTCTCCCCCACTACGACGCTTCTCGGCCGCGCGTTGGTTATTTAATTTGATTAGACGCTCATCAATAAACAACTGCGCCAGCCGCTGACGACTACCTAAGTCAGATACTGGACGATGGCGGGCGATTAATTTTTCGGAAGTGCTGCCTCCAGCAGCATCACCGGCCAGCGAGCCTGCTCCCGATAGCGCGATGCGTTCGTTCATGAGGGTGGTGATTGCTACTCGCCAACCGTCCCCTTCAGGCCCCACCCGCATGGAGTCGGGAATGCGAACATTGTCCATAAAGACTTCGTTAAATTCTGCGTCGCCCGTTATCTGCACCAGCGGGCGGATGTCTACTCCGGGAGCTTGCATGTCAATGATGAAGTAAGAAAGACCGCGATGTTTAGGTGAATCAGGATCGGTACGCGCCAGCAGCATTCCCCAGCGGGATAAATGAGCCAGAGTGGTCCACACTTTTTGACCGTTAATAATCCATTCATCACCATCACGGACCGCACGGGTAGCAAGACCAGCGACATCGCTACCCGCTCCCGGCTCAGAGAAAAGTTGACACCAGATTTCTTCGTTGGTGGCTAGTGGGCGCAACAACTGCATTTTTTGCTCTTCGGTGCCGCACGCGATCAACGTGGGCCCACCCATCCCGATCCCAATGATATTGAACGGACGCGGCACGCGGTAGTGGTTTAGAACTTCATTGACTGAACGAGCTTGACCGGGGTTCAAAGAAAGTCCCGCGCCGTATTCAGCAGGCCAAGTGGGGGTGGCGTAACCAGACTCTCCGAGGGTCTTGCACCAGTCGTTGTAACTAAGAGCACTACGCAACTTCGAATAAGTATCGGTATCGCCCGAATCAATCGCCTCCATCCACCCCTCGGGTAGAACACTCGCCAGCCAAGAGCGCGTTTGGTCGCGCAAAGCATCGGCGGTTATGTCGCCGTCGTTGATTTTGGCGGGAGTATCGATGGCCATTTAAGGTCCTCATTTCTTTGCGGCTTTACGGTCACTTTGTGTGCCCCTGCGAGCGTACTGGTTCTGGCCCCCATCTCGCCTCCCGTTCCCCGTAGGCTCAAGGAGATGAAGACTCGTGCGTCCGATCCGGCTTCGGTGGCGGTTACTTGGTTTCCGACCCGCGGGGAGGCTAAGCCACTGAAAATCGATGAGATCCAAGCCAAATCTCGTTCTCGCAGCGGCATCCTCTGGATCGACTGCACCGACCCCACTCAACTCAACCAAATCTTAAAACAACTTCCGGTCGACGAGTTTTCGGAGCAAAACATCAGAGAACAAGGGGGGCGCACCAAACTCACCGTTAGCGGTGGCGTTTATCAGGTGCCCGTTTTCGACTGTCGGTTAGAGAAAGACTCGCTTAGGTCAGAAGAAATCACGATTGCTTTTACCGCCCGCTGGGTGCTTACGGTTCGCCTAGGTCCACATAAGACCAATCCGTTTCCGATTGAGCGAGTGAGGCAAATCTTTGCGATACAAAGAATTTCGCATCGATCTTCTTCGACCGGACTTTTATTGTGGTCGATTCTTGACATCTTGATGGACCGTTACTTTATGGTTACTACCGACGTTGATGACGAACTCGATGACTGCGAAGAGCTCTTGCTCGACGACACCGCACAAAGCACGGGTCGGGCGGCGGCACGAGAAAGTCGGAGGCAATCGCTAAAATTGTTTGCGTTGGGAAAGGCCCTAATTCGATTTCGTCGTTCAGCTCTTCCGTTACGAGATGTGGTTTCGACCATCGTTCGCCAAGAAATACCTTTTATCGACAAAACGGTACGGCTTCACTTTCAAGACGTAGCTGACCACATACTGCGAATTAATGATTTTGTCGAGAGCCAGCGTGATGTAGTGACTGGACTGCGCGACGCCGAGTTGGCTCTTACTTCTAATCGACTCAGTTTGGTGCAGCAAAAAATTGCGGCTTGGGGCTCATTATTTTTAATTGCTACTCTTATTACTGGTGTACTGGGTATGAACTTTCGTGACCAACCTGACTTGAGCTGGGGGTCAGGATTTCTAGTCACGGCTTCATTGATTCTTATTATCTGTACTCCGCTGTACATATTTTTTCGCCGGAGGGAATGGGTTTAATGCTTCCGCATCGTGAGCGTCATCGCTATTCACGCGTCGGATGGCTTCGAGCGGCAGTATTGGGAGCTGACGACGGGATCGTCTCGACCGCCAGTCTGATTATCGGAGTGGCCGCTTCGCAGTCGTCTACGAATGCTATTGCTATTGCGGGCTTAGCCGGTTTAGTGGCCGGGGCAATGTCGATGGCCGCGGGTGAGTTTGTCTCTGTTAGCACTCAAAGCGACACCGAAAAGGCCGAAATCGCCAAAGAGACGGATGAGTTGCGGACTGTCCCTGACCGTGAGTTAGAAGAACTCACACAAATTTATATCGGCCGCGGTCTTGATCGCGATCTGGCCCAAAAAGTTGCTACTCGTCTGCAAGAAGTCGACCCGGTCGGAACTCACTTGCGGGAGGAGTTGGGGATTATCCAAACCAATACCGCTCGACCCCTACAAGCGGCATTGGCTTCATCGGTGAGTTTTTCTTTAGGGGCGGCCATTCCTCTACTGGCACTCCTGTTAGCACCCAAAAGTGATCGGATCGCAATCATTGCGATCACTGCTCTTGTCGTGCTGGCGGTGACGGGAGCGGTAGCCAGTCGATTGGGTGGCTCTTCGCCCACGCGCGGCGCGCTGCGAGTTTTTATTGGTGGCGGATTGGCTATGGCAGTTACCGCGCTTATTGGAAACTTAATCGGCGGAGCGGTTTAAGAACTTCTTAGGCCAGCGCCGAGAAGCACGCCAGCCAATTTCGATAGCCCCAATCGCTCCTACTGCTATTAATACACCGATACCCATCATGCGCCAGCCCGGGGGCTCAAGCGCGTAAAAATCGCTCAACGGTGGAACTAACACCACTATTGCTACACCGCCAGCCATTGAACCGACCAACGCTCCCTTCCAGAGATTCAGTGGTCGGGTAAGGATTACCAACACCCACAAGCCGATCATCACCAGAACTAAAGCCGCCGCGGTGCGGGATTCTTTTAGCGACAGACTCTCTTCGTAATAGGCCATGGCGTAAGTAGTGAGCGCGGCAGCCCCCGCCACCACTCCCGCGGGTATACAAAATCGCATGACGCGATCCAATAACCCAGGGATGTAACGACGAGTATTGGGTCCGAGGGCTAAGAAAAATCCGGGGATGCCGATAGTAAAAGTACTGATTATGGTCAGATGGCGAGGCAAGAACGGATAGCGCCAAGCAGTGAGGACGACTACTAGGGCAATGAAAACTGCGTAGACGGTTTTAGTGACAAACAAATTTGCGGCGCGTTCGATGTTGGCAATCACTCGGCGTCCTTCGGCCATCACGCCCGGCAGGGTAGAAAATTTGCTGTCGAGCAGCACCAGTTGCGCCACCGCCCGAGTAGCGGCGGCGCCCGAGCCCATAGCAACACCAAGATCAGCGTCTTTGAGGGCTAGAGCGTCGTTGACTCCATCACCGGTCATGGCAACCACATGACCGCGCGACTGCAATGCGGCCACCATTGCTCGTTTTTGGTGCGGAGTAACTCGGCCGAAAACTGAATATTTATCAAGCACATTTGCGATGGCCGATTCGTCTTCGGGGAGGTTGCGGGCGTCGAAAGCATCGGTCACATCAGTAAACCCCACCCGGCGGGCCACGGCCGCGACGGTGCGAGGGTTATCTCCCGATATCACTTTTAGATCTACTCCTTGGTCAGAGAAGTATTTGAGGGTTTCGGCCGCGTCAGAACGAATCTTTTCTACGAACACCACCAGTGCTACGGGGATTAAATCTGCGGGTAGTTGGGCGGCGTCAGTTGAATCAAGGGCCGAGGTAGAACTGGCTAATAGCAAAACCCGATCGCCGCGGGCGGCTAAAACGTCAGCTTTTTTGCGGGCATCGTTAGTGGTGTCAGTAATTACCATTTCGGGGGCACCAAAAACCCAAGACCCGTGGTCTACGAACTCAGCCGCGCTCCACTTGCGGTCGGAAGAAAAGGCAATGGTGGACGAACGAACCCAGTCTGGAGTTGGGCACGCGGCGCTGATTGCTTTGAAGGTGGCGTTGGCATTTACATCATCAGCCAAGGCAGCCAAGGCGGTCCGAATTGCCGCGTCAGATAAATCGGACAAAGTTTCTATTGAACTAAAAGTTATTTCGCCTTCGGTGAGGGTTCCAGTTTTATCGAAACAAACTGTGTCGACTCGAGCCAAGACTTCAACCGCAGGCAGTTCTTGAACTAAAACTTTTTTGCGAGCCAGAGTGACTGTGGCAATGCCAAACGCCAGACTCGTCAACAAGACCAACCCTTCGGGCACCATCCCGATGACGCCCGCCACTACTCCTACGAGGGCTTCGTCTAGGGAATTGCTAGCCAATTGGCGCCACAGCAAAAGCGCCGAGATTGGGATTAGTAAAAACTGAATCCAACGTAACAAGCGATTTATCGAAGAAACGATTTCTGACTGCACCAGTTTGAAGCGGCGGGCTTCGACGGCCAACCGTGAGGCGTAAGAGTTTGCCCCAACACCTGTGGCTTGCGCTATGCCTGCGCCCGCATTAACAAAACTTCCCGACATCACGGTGTCGCCCGGCGCTTTAGCGACTGGATCTGACTCACCGGTAAGGAGTGACTCGTCTACTTCGAGCCCCGCGACGCTGCGCACTACTGCGTCGGCGGAGATTTGGTCGCCGGTGCGGAGTTCGAGCAGATCGTCAAGAACAACATCTTCGACGGCGATATCTTGAGTTTCGTTGTCACGTTTGACTCGGGCTAAAGGGGCGTTGAGAACTGCGAGCCGGTCAAGTGTGCGTTTGGCTCGCACTTCTTGGGTTATTCCGATGAGAGAGTTAAAAATAAGGATTAGTCCAAAAGTAGCGTCTTGTATCTGACCAACTACCAGAATGATTACCAGCATCGTGGCCAAAATAGCGTTGAAGCGAGTAAAGATATTGGCCCGAAGAATTTCGCTGAGCGAGCGGCTACTGCGCTGTCCAGAATCGTTCCCTAATCCACGCGCTAAGCGATCGCGTGCTTGCTCAGAAGTTAGACCGGTGTCTGGGGTATTGGTCGCGACATCGGCCACAAAACTAGGAGGCGGAAAGAACGAGTTCTATCTCACCCGTATCTTCGTCGGTTGACAAAAGATAACCGCAACGCTCCGCGAGCAGAGCTTGGCCTTCGTCGGGACCGCTGGCGATTAATTCATCGTCGGCGCAAATAAGTATCTGACCGCGAGGCCGATAAAGATAACGACCCGAACGACGAATCGCGAGAAGATAAAAACCTGTTTCCATTTCGAGTTGCTCGGCCGCGATAGTGGTTCCGGCTAATTCGGACTCGGGGGCGACGGGAATACGCGCGATCACTTCGTCAGATTCTCCGAGGGCGAGGGACAAAATCGGGTGCATCTCTTCTTGGTTTTCCACCAGCCACACCATTTGCTGGGCGGCGTCACCAAGTTCTTCGGCCGCGAAACCAAGATGTAGTAAACCTCGCAACGGCGACGGGTCGGGCTGATCGGCCGCCGAACGCAACACCCATACTTCAAGGCGTTCTCGCATTTCGTCGAGCCGGTCTTCGAGATGACTAACTTCAGCCGCCAAACTTTGGTCGTTGAACAAAAGAGCCGAATAAGCCAGTCCGATTGCCACTTCGGAAACATTTTTCATTTCCACCAGAACATCGACCGCTCGGTCTAGGTCGGTAAGCGCGGGAGACTCGACTTGGCCAACGGGCTGCCATACCGGGGCCGCAGCAAGTTGGCGCAACTCGGGAATCCCTGCGGGTGGTCCGCGCAAAATGAGTACGTCGTCGGGCAGCAAGATCTCGTCACCGTCGGGGTCGATTATCCAGTCCTTGGCGCGACGAATAGCCACGATGCGCATACCAACTTTGGTGGGAAGTTCGACTTCGGATAGAGGGCGCTGAGAAATAGCCGACTCCTCTCGGACTCGGACTCGATGCGACACCTCTTCGGCCGCGGCCAAGTCGGCCACTAGAGCCGAAGGGATACCGAGACGATGGGTAACAATTCCCGAAATACCTACCGCGGCACTCGCCATGCGCTCAATGGCTGAAATTACGTGGAGCACACTCGACATTTGTTCGGCATCGCGCGGTGAGCGGGCGGCCAGTACACAGACTTCTCGCATCTCGTGGACAAGCCCACTGAGTTGTTCTTCTAGTTCTGCCACCTCAGAGGCCATGTGCTCATCAGAAAAAAACAGAGCCGCGTAGGCGAGGTCAACCATCAACTCCGAGATGTCTTTCGACTCCGAGAGCATGGCTTTGAGGTTGCGGGGCGATCGTTCTTCCATCACGTTCTCCTTAAAGAATAGATCACGACAGGCCCAAGATGGCCAGTGACACCATTAGGGCTATTGCCCCCAAGAAATCTGAGGCCGAAGAAACGATAGGAACGCCATTGTTGTCAGGGTCCCAGCCCAGTCGATAGGTAACTATGGCGCCGATGTACCCCGCAAGGGCGGCCAACGTAGTGGCGATCACTCCGGCCATCAACAACAGTTCGATTAGTTCGATTACCCCGGGGCTGGCCAAGGAAAACACTGCGGCGAGAAGACTGGCGGCCAAACCAAGAACCAAGAAAATTGGTATGCCGATGAGGTAGAGCAGTCCTACGTCATCGGCCACGGGGCCTAGAACGAATCGATCGGGGTCAACTAGACCCAAATGGAGTTTTGTCGCTACTCGAGCCGACAACATTCCGGCTAGTGAGCCGGAAAGGGAGAGTAATGGCGGGATCACGATAAAAAGTGCGGGGTACTCAATAAGGGGAGTAAAGCGCGATTGGATAGTCACTCCGGCCAAAGTGCTTACCACTCCCGCGGCCAGCAAGATTGGTACCGACTCACGCGTTATTCGCCGCAAAATTGGCCACGCACTGCGGATACCCGCGACTAAAAACCCAACGCCAATGATTATCGAAATTGCGGCCAAGAAAGTTGGCAGCCAACTTGGTACATCACGAACGAGCAGCGTGGCTAAAAATAAACTGGGGAGAGTTATCACATCGCCCGCGGCGGTAACTACGGGAACCGAAACATTGTCTACGTCCCAGTCCCGATGCACGCTCAACGAAGCGACGCCCATAGTGATGGCCAAGACGACGAAAGTCGGGATGAGCCCACCAAAGAGTGAAATGACAATGAAGTCGTCAACGCCAATAGCGTTCGGTACTCCAAAGGCGGACGCAACGATTTTGGCCACGAGCGCTAACAGCAACGAGAGGCCGATCGAAAGGCCGATGGACGCACGCAGGTTTTGGTTGACTTCCGAAGTGCGTCGACGGGTGCGATACGAACCGCCGGTGGCGACCAGCGTGCCGAGACGGCTGCCTAGGGCGCCAAAGACATTGCCCCGTAGGCCCACTGCGGCGGGAACTAAAACGAGTAACCCCGGTAGCGCCTCGAGGGTGCCGGTTATTGAACCGAGGGTAAGGCCAGCGACTAAACCAGTGAAAATCGCGAGTAAGTGCGCGACGAAACCTGACCGGACACCGGTCGGATCCGCGCTGACCAGCGCGCGAACCCGCCGCAGGAAGCGGGGGCGGCGCAGCATTGCTCGGGACTTGGAGGCTCGCTCATGATGGCTACTCGATTGGTTGGGTAAAGACCCGAACTGTTCGGCTTACGGCTCGGTGATGTTGGTTACAGCGTAACCGATAGATCGATAGAGCGACGAGAGAGATTTATTCTGAAGGTTCAGGGCGAGGGGCGGGCTCAACTCCGAGTTCCCGCAACGCCTCATCGGACCAACCCGCATCGCTTCCGTAGAAGCCGAAAAGATTTTCTATTGCTTCTATCACTAAGGGCTCGAGTGCGGTCCAACTTGGGGCCGGAGCCTCGACGGTTACATCGCTCGAAAATACCGATACTCCCGTGGCGCCTAGATCGAAGAGCCGGCGCGCTAAGACATCGGGGGGGCGAGGGCCCGTTGTATCGGCGACCGATTGATAGGAAGCTCCGTCCATGCCGGTGATAGAGCGATTGCAAGCAAACAGCCGAACGCTCGGCGAAGCGCCGACTCGAACCGCTACTGAGATTGGTTGACCCATAATGATGAGCCTAGAACTTTCGGCCCGCTAGAAGCGTCATTGGACCAAGCGTTGTGCTCACAACAGCCGACCGGGAGCGGGAGCGAGGTTGCGCCAGGGCAACGCGTCCATAAACACCCACGATCGACGGTGAATAGCGCTGGGACCATAACCGGCCAACGCGACTTTGTGAACCGGGGCGGGGTAACCAACATTGGACTCAAACCCGTAGGGGGGGAAATTCTCGGATTCGTTAGTCATTATTTCGTCGCGCACCACTTTGGCCACACACGAAGCGGCGGCGACCGCCAAAATCGAAGTGTCGCCTTTGACGACCGTGATCACTCGATCACCTAGCCCGAGATAATTATGTGAGCCGTCCAAGATGATGCGGTCGGCGACGAAACCTTGCGACTCAATTTGAGCGAGGGCGCGCATGGCCGCTTGGCGAAGTGCTTCGGTCATCCCCCACTCATCGCATTCTTGGGGCGAAGAATGCCCCACTCCCACTGCTTGCGCCCAGGTTTGAACTTCGGCCGCAACTTGGGGGCGCTTAGCGCGAGTAATCGCTTTGGAGTCGCGCACTCCGCTTAAATGTTCCCGAGCGGGGACTACCGCGGCGACGGTTACCGGGCCGGCCCACGAGCCCCGTCCTACCTCGTCGATGCCGACGACAACTTGGTCCCCTGCGGCCCAGCACTGGCGCTCGAGTCGTAGCGTTGGGTCCATAAAACGACGGTAGCGGGTGGCTCGCAGTTATACGAACCACCCGCAGTTGTTATCTCAGAACTACGTGTGCCGGGCATAAATCTGACAAGCATCCGAAGGAGACCGAGTCCTCCTAGGCTGCGAGCGTGACCGATGAGACCCCGGAGCCAATAGCTGTTGCCATCGTTGCCCACACTCACTGGGACCGCGAGTGGTACCTCGCGTTTGAAACCTTCCGGGTGCGATTGGTGGGACTCATTGACGGACTGCTCGACCTCTTAGAACGCGACCAGTTTTATGAGCGATTTTTGCTCGACGGGCAAACCGCGGTCATCGACGACTACCTCGCCGTTCGTCCCGAAGCCGAGAGCCGAATAAAAGCCCTCGCTCGGGCCGAGCGTTTACAGGTGGGTCCGTGGATGATTTTGATGGACGAGTTCATGGTGTCGGGTGAAACTATTGTGCGTAATTTGCAGTGGGGAATGAAGCGAGCGCGCGAACTTGGTGGGCTCATGGAAGTGGGCTACTTGCCCGACATGTTTGGCCATGTCGCGCAGATGCCCCAAATACTTTCACTGGCGGGACTCAACGACGCGGTGGTATGGCGCGGTGTGCCTAACGAGATCGTTAAAAGCGCGTTCTGGTGGGAAGCACCCAACGGGTCGCGAGTAAGAGCCGAGTACTTGATCGGTTCTTACTCAAACGGACGTGACTTGCCGGATACTGGGTCGGGGCTAGTGGCTCGCGCTCATAGTTACGAACAAGAACTGGGCTCGGCTCGACTTGATAACGGCTCGATGTTGTTGATGAACGGCACCGACCACCAGATACCCCAGCCCGGGCTTAGCCAGGCGGTGGCTCAAGCCAACGAAAGCCAAGCCCGTTATGAGTTCAAAATCACCACTTTGGCCGATTATCTCGCCGGCGTGCCCCGTAACGATCTGGCCCTGTGGCGGGGAGAAATGCGTTCGGGGGGGCGAGCCAATGTGCTTATGGGGGTGGCGTCCAATCGGGTTGACGTTCACCGCGCCGCCGCGCGCGCGGAACGAGCCGTCGAACGCCGGGCTGAACCACTCAACGCGCTACTTCGAGAACCCGACCAATACCCCACGACACTTTTAGCCACCGCGTGGGAAAATCTGATCCTCAACAGCGCTCACGACTCGTCGTGCGCGTGTAGTAGCGACGAAGTGGTCGATGCAGTGATGGTGCGCTACCAACAAGCACGACAAATCGGCGACGCGCTGGTAAACCAAGCCGTTCAGGAGTTCGCCGACCGTAGTGGAGCGCCGATGGGGTCGACGGTGGTGGTTAACCCCACCGCACATCGACGTTCGGGAACGGTGAATTTGTCGGTTCCGGGTATGGGCCCAGTTCACTTTGTCAGTGCTACCGGAATCTCGTGCCCCACTCAGATCGTGAATCAAACCAGTGGCGACCGAGTTGGGTTTTCTACTTTGGTGGTCGGACAAAAGATCAGGTGGGTGCTCGAGATGATGCGCGGACCAGAATTTGCTGGGGTGCGCATCAAAGCGGTCACGGTGCGAGAGTTAGCCACCGACGAATGGGAGTACACCTTCGTTGCCGCCGACCCCCCCGATACCGCCATTGACCTAGGAGAGTGGCGAGAAGAGTTGCTTGCCCGAGGTATGGCGGGAGCCACTTTGCGAGTGCGCCAAACCGAGGCCCCAGTTCGACGAGTGATCGTGGCCATGCCCGAAATAGCCGGCTACGGCTGGCTGAGCCTCACTGCGGTTGAGGGGACGGGAACGGGCGGCGAGACGAGCGGTGAGGGAAATACTTTGACCAATGCCCACATCGTCGTCGAAGCCGACCCCGCCACCGGACAACTCACCGTCACTACCACCGACGGAGTTAGCGTTTCGAGAGCGCACGCCCTAGTTGACGGCGGCGACGGTGGCGATACCTACAATTATTCTCCTCCCACCGAAGATCAGATCATCGATCGGCCGCACTCGGTTGAGTTGGAAGTTTTAGAATCCGGGCCGGTGCGTTCACGTTTACTTGTCACCACTATTAGCACCGTGCCCGCGGCGGCTATCGGCGACGAACAACTTTGCTCTCGGCGTAGCGACGAAACGGTAGAGCAAAAGATTGTCACTACGGTGGAATTGCGAGCGGACGAAAACTTTGTCCGTCTTCACGTGGAGATTGACAACCACGCGCGTGACCATCGACTGCGAGCCCACCTGACTCTGCCGGAACCAGTGGCGAGTTCAGACGCGGAATGCGCCTTTGGCGTCGTTAGTCGAGATCTTGAGGCCGAAGGAGGACCGGGGGAATTTGGTCTGCCCACTTTTGTCTCTCGGCGCTTTGTCGACGCGTCGAACGGGTCGGTCGGGTGCGCAATTATTCACGACGGACTCTTAGAATACGAAGTTTTAACCGACGAGTCGGGGGCGGGCACCGAGTTAGCCCTTACCTTGTTGCGGGCTACGGGTTATTTATCGCGCGCCCAAGCCCAGTTGCGCCCCAACCCGGCTGGCCCGCTTATGCCCCTTACGGGTGCTCAGATGGCTGGGACCATCGCGCTTGATTACGCGATTTTGCCCCACCGAGGTGATTGGCAACAAGCACAGCTTTACTCGGCCGCCGATGCCTTTTTGGTTCCCCTAGAGCGAGCCCGGGTAAAAACCGAGTCAACTCCAACCATCGGTGACCAAAGCGGCCTAATCGTCACCGGCGCCGAAGTGGCCGCGGTGAATCGTTACCGAGGCGAATTGACCGTGCGGGTCTTTAACCCCACTAACGAACCGAGCGAGTTATGCATCATTACTAGCCAAGACCGCGGCGACCAAAAGGCGGTGGTGGTCGATTTTAATGAACAGGTAATAGATACTTTTTCTCAAACTCGCACTCTAGGACCCAACGAAATAATCACGGTGCGTTTTAGCGCTAGTTAAATACCCTCAAGTGCGGTTAGCCGCGAGCAGCATTTCGCCCTTAGGCTCACGGGTGACAAAATCAGCATCCAACCCCGGGACGCTCAACTCCACTCCTACGGGAATATCCCAAAACAAAGCGGGGCGATCGCCGTGCCAGCGCACAGCAAACGAAACTGAACCCCAAAGCGTGGGGGCGTTGTGGACTTCTACCCCTTGCCCCCGCCACGAAGACGGATAGTGGCGCAACACTTCGATCTTGGGTTCATCGGGATTCTCCGCCACCAACAGATGACGAATTTGTCGCAACAAATCGCCGGGGTTGGTGCTCAAAGACTCCCAGGTCGCCCCGGAAAGATCGGGGCGATAACGGCGCCGGGCGCGCGTAGTCAGGCGAGCCCACGCGGTTGCGGCTTCGGCGTCGAAACCCCAATCCTCTAGCCCCGCGACTAGGTCGGGGGCGGGGCGATTGCGGCTCGCAGTCAATAGGGCCTCGGCTTGGGCCGAACGCAAAGCGGACATGATTTGTGCATCCGGTAATTCCACCCGTAGACCTCGGGCCAAATGCGCATCCCAGCCCCGCGCCACCGCATCGGAATCGGGCAAAGTTGCTAGATCGATATCAGGGGCCGAGCGCTCCGACCCCGAGAGAGAGATAGCAAAACGCAATCGAGTGCGGTGGGCCACCGGAAATAAAAACGCGCCGGTGATCCGTCCCGCCCGATCCGCGGTCGGCGGAAAAGATCCGGTTCTCGCCGTGCCCCCACAAACTTCCACGTCGACTTCCTCGGCTCGTCCGACCGACCAACGCGAGGCCGGGCGAGTGGTGGTGATTCCCCAGCGTCGGTCGATAAAAATTATGTTCTCCGCCGCGTTCACCGCCCGAGCGCCCTTTATCACCAAGGCCACAACAAAAGCGGCGGGTGAGTCATTTTCAATTTCCCATATGACCAACTCATGAGGAGCGCGCACCGCGTAAGCGGTTTGAACGGCGTCGCCACTTGGCACTCGCACTGCGGTGCGAACAACGGGTCCGTCGGCTAATCGGCTCTGGCGGACAGAATTCTCTCGGGCCGGCACTCGCCAGCGATCGTCGGCTCCAATCCACCAGTCAAGGCTCCAGCCCAATGCCTCGCAGAAGAGCGCGCCGCGTTCGTCGACTAGAGCAGTAGATCGACTCCCGAGCGAACCGATCCGAATCATTCGGACCGCGCTTGACGGCCCATAAGCGCCGGAACTAGTTCGGCGGCCATCAGTTCGCCGGCCAATACCGCCGCCACCGTAACCACTATCGGCATGTCGACCCGGTGGGCCCGAGCCAACTCCACCACCGGAGCGGTGCTGGTAACTCCTTCCGCCACCATGTTCGTATCGGCCAATATCTCATCCATGGATCGGCCTCGGCCAAGTTCGACCCCTACCCTTCGGTTCCGGCTGCGATGACTCGAACACGTAGCGATTAGGTCACCCATTCCCGCCAAGCCGGAAAAAGTGAGGGGGTCGCCGCCCAAAGCGACTCCGAGTCGAGTCATTTCGGCGATACCTCGAGTCATCAAAGCGGCGCGGGCGTTATCGCCGTAATCAAGCCCGACCGCTATCCCTACCCCGAGGGCCACAATATTTTTAACTACTCCGGCTATCTCACAGCCCACCACGTCACCGTTGGTGTAGATCCGAAACCGGTCGGTCATGAGAGTTTCTTGAACAAGCTGGGCCGCACTTTTATCACTCAACGCGACTACTGATGCCGTGGGTTGGCCCTCGGCCACTTCGCCGGCCAAATTAGGACCGGTCAGTACTCCAATTCGATCGGATCGATGACTAGGGAGTTCGGTTTTAATTACTCCACTCATGCGTAGGTTGGTTAGCGGCTCGAGACCCTTAGTGAGGCTGACGATGGGCACGTCCGGAGCAATCTTCCCGATGAGATCGTTGACGACCTTGCGCACGCCCAGCGAAGGGACCGCCACTATTACTATCTCCGCTTCGATTACGGCTCGATCGAGGCTATCGGTGACTTCGAGTTGCGCGCTTAGATCAAGATCGGGAAGATAGCGCGAATTGATATGAGTGGCCGAGATGTCTCGGGCCAAGTCTGAATCACGAGCCCAAAGAATCGCCTCGTTTTTACCCGCGGCCAAGCTGGCTACCGCAGTCCCCCACGATCCGGCTCCTAAAACCGCCACTCGAGTCATCCCGTTAGCATACGTAGACCAATGCCGACCCAACCCCCTTTCGCCCCCAGTCGATGAGCACGGCCGCCGAGCGCGCCCTCGTCGGCGTGGTCATTCCGATTCGATCCTTTACCGACGCCAAGGCCCGCCTCGCCGTCGATCTTCCTGGCGCCACTCGAGGGGCCTTCGTTCAATTATTGGCTGAGCGAGTAGTAGCGGCGGCAGGGCGTCTGCCCGTAGTCATCGTGACCCAATCGCCCGAAGTAGCAATATGGGCCGAAAAGCAGGGACTGACCGTAGTGGTCGACTCCGACGGCGGGCTGAGCGAAGCCGCTACGCTCGGCCGAGATTTTTTTGCCGGCCAAGGATTCGAACGAGTGATCGTCGCCCACGGAGACCTCCCCTTTTGCGAAGAATTGAGTTCCCTCGGTTTCGACCAGCCCGCCGCCCGAGTCTTATTGGCTCCCTGCCATCGAACCGACGGCACCAATATTTGTTCAGTGCCAGCCAGGGCGGCTTTTGAGTTTTCTTACGGGCCCGGATCGTTCGCTCGACACAAAGCTGAGGTCGAGCGGTTGGGGCTAGAACTAGAAGTGGTAACCCGAGATGATCTCGCGTTCGATGTCGACACTCCCAAAGATCTTGCTACCTACAACGCTCGCAAATCGTCCTGATTTATCAGAACAAAACGGTCCCTAACGCGGAAAGAGGGAGCCCCCGAAGGGACTCCCTCAACCGAACGCTTTAGCTCTGAATTAGCGACGCTTTTTGCGACGCTTGGCCGGAGCAGCGGCCGCTTTTTTACGGCGGCGACGCTTGGCCGGAGCTGCTTTAGCGGCTGTACGCTTTTTACGGCGCTTAGCTGGAGCAGCTTTCTTAGCCGCACGCTTTTTACGGCGCTTGGCTGGAGCCGCGGCCGCTTTTTTACGGCGGCGACGCTTGGCTGGAGCAGCTTTCTTGGCCGTACGCTTTTTACGGCGCTTGGCTGGAGCAGCTTTCTTGGCCGTACGCTTTTTACGGCGCTTGGCTGGAGCTGCTTTCTTGGCCGTACGCTTTTTACGGCGCTTGGCTGGAGCTGCTTTCTTGGCCGTACGCCGTTTCCGGCGTTTTGCCGGAGCAGCTTTCTTGGCCGTTGTCCGCTTTTTCCGGCGCTTGGCCGGTTTACGAGCGGCAGTTGTTTTTTTTGCCGCCCTCTTCTTAGTAGTGCGTCGTTTTGCCGGAGGCACGGTCACCACCTTCCTTTTACGGTTTTAGGACTCGAAACTACTGGTTCCAGTAGTTCGATCTCAGATGTTCACCTTCTTCTTAAAGTCGGCTGCTACTGAGAATTTGACGGCTTTCGATGCTTTAATGTGCACCGGTTCGCCGGTACGAGGGTTGCGACCCTCGCGAGCTTTACGTTGGGTTCGAGAGAATTTCCCGAAACCAGGGAGGGCGACAGTGTCGTCCTTAGCCACGGCCGCAACGACCGTGTCGGTGAATGCTTTCAACGCTCGGTCGGCGTCAGCCTTAGAAAGGCCTGCCTCTTCAGCGATCATGTCGATTAGTTCTGCCTTGTTCACGGCGTGCCTCCAGGGTCGGCGATAAAAAACGGATGGGACGAAGGAGAGTCGAATGCAATTTTGTGAACAGGTTAAGCATAGCGGCGACTAAACCGTCTATGTCAACTTGCTCGCAAGTTCGCTTTCGGCAATCTCCTCCTTAGTGCTTAATTTTATTACCTAACTTTTATTATTTCAATTGCGGTGTTCTTGTTGCTAGCAACTATCGAACCAAATTGTTAGTTCGGTATTTGCTAGATAAAACGCTAAACCATAAAAATAGAAAAGTGGTGGATTTCCGCCATTAAATATGGGGCCGCGCGATCGGGTTTTTTTATCTCGGTAAGTCATTTGCCAACCGCAAAACGAGTAGGCCAAGAAGCGCTAAAGCCCGCGGAGTATTTCTGCCCGTGCTTATAAAAGCCAATAAATATAAAGGTTATACCGGGTTGCGGGAAAAGGAAATGTTGCTGGTAAAAACGGGGGCCGAGTGAGTAAGGGAACTCCTCGGTCAAGCATTGGCTACCGAAAAAAATCGGCGGAAAATATTATTTAAATATTTTTTTAAAAATAGGCAATTTTTAGTGGTAAAAACGCACAAAATGAGTGCGGGCGAAAATAGCAATATCCGCGGGTTTTCTTGGCAATACGGGGTCAGCAGCCCCGAGCAGATTCGAACTGCCGTTTCCGCCTTGAGAGGGCGGCGTCCTAGGCCACTGGACGACGGGGCCGGTGTGCGCTCGGGGGGGAGGACTCGAACCCCCAACGACAGGGCCAGAACCTGCTGTGTTGCCTATTACACCACCCCCGAAGGTTTCATAATCCTAGCCGGAGTACTGAGGGCCTGAAACTGGGCGGCGGCGTTAGCTAATTGTGCTCGTTCGCCGAGCTACTACATCAAAACCAAAGACTCGGCCCACGGAGACGCGCGCGGCTTCAAAAAAGTAGCGCGTGATCTCATCGATGCCCGATATCGGACTTGACTGAGTAGACGAAGTAGTGGCTTCGAGTCCGAGATCTTGCGCGATGAGTTGAGTGCGCAACATGTGGAAAGGGTCCGAGACCAAAGTTACGCGACTGATGCCGTCGGCTTTTAAAAATCGTGCCGCCGCAGCTAAGGACTCCCAAGAATTACGGCTAGTTGTTTCGCGCAAGATGGCCGAATCGGGAACTCCGCGCGCTAAGAGATAGTTAGCACCCGAGCTGGCCTCGGTAAAACGATCGCCCGGCTGCTTACCCCCTGTCACTACGATGAGCGGGGCCACCCCTTTTTTCCAAAGTTCAAGCGCATGATCAAGCCGAGCAACAAATACGGGGCTGGGCTTACCGTCGTACTGAGCGGCTCCGAGGACGACGATGGCTTGGGTCTTAGCCCGATCGTCGGAGTCAGATGCTCGCCAAACCTGGAACACCGTTATCAAAAAATATCCCGCCAACAAAACGCTGATCAGTACGACGCCAGTGAGGGCGATGCGAATGCCGCGACGAGGAGTCAATTCAAACGGTGCCGGCCAGGCGTTCTTGCGCCGCGGCTACGCGCTCGATGGCGACCTCTCGGCCGAGAAGGACAAGGGAATCGAAAAGCGGAAGACCCGACGGACGACCTTCGACGCAAGCATAAATAGCGGGCATGACTTTGCGCACCTTGAACCCCGCTTCGCTTAGGGGTGAGCGCAAATCGACCCCCTCTATCGTCCACTCGCAATCGGCCAGATGAGCGACCACCACCGTTAGCACCGCTTCGACTTGATCGGTGCCAGTCACCTTGACCCAGGCCTCATCGCTAATAGAAAACTCATCGCCGGCGAAAAGAAAGTCCATCTGGGCTAGTAACTCCACCAGCGTTACCGCCCGTTCTTGACCAACTGCGAGAGCGGTTCGGAATATCTCGGGGTCGAGGCGTTCGCCAAAGCGAGCATCGGCCAACGGGCGAATACGAGCCTCCAACTCACCTAAAGTAAGCCGGCGAATCCACTCGCCGTTGACCCAGTCGAGTTTGTCGTGGTCAAAAGCGGCCGCGGCGTGAGTGACGGAATCGAGACCAAACTCAGCCACTACTTCGTCGAGATCCATAATCTCGCGACCATCCTTGGGCGACCACCCCAAAAGGGCGAGATAGTTCGCTACTGCTTCGGGTAAGTAGCCCGCGGAACGAAATTCTTCGAGGGCCACCGCTCCGTGGCGCTTCGAGAGTTTGGCTCGATCGGAGCCGAGAATCAGGGGCAAGTGAGCGTAGACCGGAGGCGGAGTGCTGGAAATGGCGGCTCGCAGGACCAACACCCGATGGGTTGAATCGATGAGATCCTCGCCTCGGATCACGTGAGTGATCTCCATCGCTAAGTCGTCAACCGCATTGGCGAGATAGAACAGCGGATTTCCGTCGGCCCGAACAATCACGAAGTCGGGGATGCTCGACCACTCCACTCGCACTTCGCCCCGAATGGCGTCGGTGAAACGACTGACTCCGGTGTCGGGAGTACGAAATCGGAGTGAGGCAGTTTTGCCCGCCGCCTTGGCTTGCCCGCGGTGCTCGGGAGTGAGGTCACGACAAAATCCGTCGTAGCCAAGAGTTTGATCCGGCTGAGTTGAAGTTGCGCTGCGAGCTTTGATGTCGGCCTCAGTACAAAAACATTCGTAGGCCAGTCCCCGGGTCAATAGGTCATCGGCCGCGCCGCGGTATTCCTCGGTGCGCTGGCTCTGAAACACAGGCCCCTCGTCGTAGTTAAGCCCGAGCCAACCGAGGGCATCTTCAATCGCCCGCGCCCATTCGTCGCGTGAGCGCGACTGGTCGGTATCTTCGATGCGTAAAATAAAAGTTCCCCCGTGCCGACGAGCGAACAAGTAATTAAACAGCGCGGTTCGAGCCGAACCCACGTGAAGAGACCCTGAGGGGGCGGGAGAAAACCGAACCCGAACCCGGCCGGTATCGGCCGCGATGGTTTCCATGATCTACGAGTCGGTCGCAGCCGGACTCGCGCGCAAATGTTGATGGATGGACTCAGCGCGCGGCGCGAGATCTCGAGGGTCGAGGCGAATATCTTCGGGGGAAATTTGGGCGCAGAGGTCCTGACCGGGGCGATAGTCGTGAGCAGCGTCAACGCCAGCCAAGATGCGCCACTCCACAAAATCACCCGAGGTGGGTCCCTCGTAGCCCAAGACCAAAAGCGCACAACTCACATCGGCCGCCACTGGCGCCCGACCAAATAGTGATGCCCGCTTCATGGCCACGGCCGCCACCAAAGCGTGGGCGTCGGGTTCGTGCTCATTAGGGGCAAGGGTTATACGAGAGCGAGCACGGGCCACCAAGGTCAGGGCAAAGCCAATATTGGGTCCCGGTGAACCGAATCCCGCGCCGCGTGGCCACGGACCGGCGACTTCACCGGGGCGATCACCAACGCTCGGGCGAGCCGGAGGGAGCGAGACTCCTGGGGCCAGATTTTGCGCCTGGCGAGGAGAATCTGCGGGGACAGCAGTTACAAAAGGGTCGGTCGGCATCGCTATCTCCCGTCTGGTTCGGTACGAAGGTCGTAACGCACCAGAGCGAATACTAACGAGTCGTAGAGCGCTTGCCACGATGCTTCGATGATGTTTTCGCTCACCCCGATCGTGGTCCAAGTGCGAGTGCCGTCGCTGGAGTCGATGAGAACGCGCGTCACTGCACCCGTGCCTTGTCCGGTGTCGAGAACTCGCACTTTATAGTCGGTGAGATGAACTCCTTCTAGGGCAGCAAAGTCGTCACCGAGCGCGCGCCGTAGAGCGGTATCGATGGCGTTAACCGGACCATTACCTTCGGCGGTAGCAATACGCCGGTCCGAGCCAACGCTTAGCCGGATAGTGGCCTCGGTGCTAACCGCGCTCTTGCTATTGGTCGTCGCAACTACATCGTCAGTCACTACTCGGAACGACTCAACCGAAAAATAATTCTGTTCCCAGCCGCTAGCTCGACGCAGAAGCAACTCCAGAGAAGCGTCGGCTACTTCAAAGTGAAAACCTTCGTGTTCCATGCGTTTGAGGGTGTCGACGACATCATGAACCTGCGGGCCATCGAGCTCGATGCCGAGCTCTTGGGCCTTAAGCAACACCGTCGACTTGCCGGCCAACTCGGAGACAACAAAGCGAGTGCCGTTACCGACGGTTTTGGGGTTGATGTGTTCGTAAGCGTCGGAGCGTTTAGCGATAGCGCTGGTGTGGAGTCCCGCCTTATGGGCAAAGGCTGATTCGCCGACATAGGGGGCCTGGGCGAACAGCGCCATGTTGACCAACTCGGCCACATGGTGCGCTACTGGGGTTAGGCGCTCTAAGCGATCGGCGGGGATGGTTTCGATGCCCATCTTTAGAGTGAGGTTCGGGATGATGCTCACTAGATTGCAGTTTCCGGTGCGCTCGCCGTAACCGTTAATAGTTCCTTGCACCTGCACGGCACCCGCACGCACGCCCGCGAGGGCGTTGGCCACGCCCGTACCGGCGTCATCATGAAAGTGCACCGCAACCCCGAGGCCGCTAACACCATTTTTGTCGGGAGCGAAGTAGTCCACCACTTCACCCACCATGCCCTCGACTTCGTGCGGAAGTGTGCCGCCGTTGGTGTCACACAGCACCAAGCGCGACGCTCCCTGGATGGCCGCGGCCTCTAAGACCCGCAGAGAAAACTCGGGGTTGCGTTTGTAGCCGTCAAAAAAATGCTCAGCGTCGAACAACACTTCGAGCCCTTGAGCGCGCAAGTAGGCCACCGACTCGCCCACCATCGCCACCCCTTCATCGAGCGTGGTGCCGAGCGTCTCGGTGACGTGGTAATCCCAGCACTTACCGACGATACAAACCGCGCTGGTACCGGCTTCGACCAAATGACGCAGCGTTTCGTCCGAATCAACTCGGCCGGCCGGGCGTCGGGTCGAGCCGAACGCCACCAGCGTGCTGACTTCGAGTTCGAGTTCGCTCGCGGCGCGACGAAATACCTCGTCGTCCTTAGGGTTCGCTCCGGGCCAGCCCGCTTCGATGTAGTCGACTCCGAGCCAGTCGAGTTGCTCGGCAATACGCAACTTGTCGTCGACGGTCAAAGAGATTCCCTCTAGTTGCGACCCGTCGCGCAAAGTGGTGTCGTATATCTCGACTTTCCTAGCCATTGGCGTATTCCAGCCAATGGGCGTAAGCCTCCACCTTGCCGTGAGCGGCGGCGAAATACGTCTCTTGGATCCGACGAGTTATTTCACCCGGCTCGCCGATTACCCGATCGTCCACCTCGCGAATGGGTACCACTTCGGCCGCGGTGCCACACAGAAATGCTTCGTCGGCCAAGTAGAGGTCGGTGCGCAACATGGTCTGTACTCGCACCTCGTAGCCGAAGTCGCGGGCAATAGTGATGATTGAGTCGCGGGTGAGCCCATCGAGCGCGCCCGAAGAAAGTGGAGGGGTATAGAGGACACCTTTTTTCACCACGAAGATATTTTCCCCCGTCGCTTCGGCTACTGAACCCGAAGAGTTGAGCAAAATAGCTTCGTCGTAGCCCGCCTTGAGGGCCTCAACTTTGGCCAAACTCGAGTTCACGTAAATGCCCGTGCCTTTAGCCGCCACCGGGTTGACGTTGGGGTCCATTCGTCGCCAACTCGAGATCTTCACCCGAACACCTTTAGCCAAACCTTCATCACCGAGATAAGTCCCCCACGGCCAAAGTGCGATCGACACATTGACCTCACACGGCAATGGGTTAAGCCCCATCTCTCCGTAACCCAAGTAGGCCAGCGGACGGATGTAGCAAGACTCAACTTCATTAGCCCGGATAGTTTCGAGCGTGGCGGCCACTAACTCGTCTACTGAATACGGAATCTCGATATGTAAGAGCAGAGCCGAATCGTGCAGCCGACTCATATGCTCAGTGAGACGGAACACGGCCGGGCCTCGCTCGGTCGGGTAAGCCCGAATACCCTCAAACACTCCCGTGCCGTAGTGCAGGGTGTGGGTCAAGATATGGATGCGCGCGTCATCCCAATCAACGAGTTTGCCGTCCATCCAAATTTTCTTCGTCGCCTCTATGGGCATTTTTCTCTCCTACTTCTCGTTAGCTAACTCTTACCAAACTAAGCCGGTACCCGTTCGGCGATGGCATCGCCGATTTCACTGGTAGAACCAGTAACGTCATCAGCCGTCTTTACCGTGTCCTGCACTCGAGCCGCCGCAGCATTTTCACCCAGAAACTCCAACATCATCGCGGCCGAGATGATGGCCGCCCGCGGATCGGCCGTACCGGTGCCGGCTATATCGGGGGCGGATCCGTGGACGGGCTCGAATAACGAGGGTCCCGTGCGGTCTGGGTTGAGGTTGGCCGAGGCCGCTCGCCCCACTCCGCCACTTATCGCCCCCCCAAGATCGGTGATGATGTCGCCGAAAAGATTGTCGGTCACAATCACGTCGTAGCGACTGGGGTCCTGAACGAAATATATGCACGCGGCATCGATGTGGTTGTACGCGGTGCCCGTGGCCGGATAGTCCGCCGCCACCGCGTCAAAAGCCCGCTGCCAGAGATCGCCCGCAAAGGTAAGCACATTGGTTTTGTGAACCAAGGTGACATGGTTGCGTTCTCGAGCGGCCGCAAGTGCAAAGGCGTGACGAATACAACGCTCCACTCCATGGCGAGTGTTGACCGACCCTTGGGTCGCCACTTCGTACTCGGTGTCGTAGCGCAAGAATCCCCCTTCGCCCGCGTAAGTGCCTTCGGTGTTTTCTCGCACCACAACCATGTCGACGCCATCGTTGTAAACACTGGCCGGAGCCAAGAAAGGTCGTACGTTGGCGTAAAGGTCGAGCTCGAAGCGCAGCCGTAATAAAAGTCCGCGCTCGATTATCCCCGGGGCAACTTCGGGAGTACCAACCGCACCGAGCAAAACTGCATCACATTCGCGTATGGCCGCGAGATCGTCGGCGGGCAAGATCTCCCCGTCACGCAAATAGCGAGTTCCGCCGAGATCAAAGACCACCGGCGTGTAATCAAAGCCCACCGCATCAAGCACTTTTAACGCTTCGGCGGTTACTTCGGGACCAATGCCGTCGCCACCAATTACCCCGATGCGATACGGGTTATTTTTTGCCTTCACGGGTGACTCCCTTCTGATCCGGTTTCGGGGCATAAAAAACCGCCCACCAAAGTGGACGGTCGAAAGCAAGCGCCAGACGGGCGCTTGCTTAGAGAATGACGATTACTCGAGTTGTGGTCACTTCTCTAGTCTCGCAGCCCAAATGAGACTGGTCAAACGATTATCCCTACTACCAATACCGGATAACTCGCTAGAAAGAGTGTCCTTGCTGCCAGTACAATAGACCTCTTATGGATTCCGTACATTTATCCGCCGAAGCCCACGCGCGTCTAAGCCAAGAGCTCGCATGGCGCAGCGACGAGCGTCGGCGCGAAATATCTCAATGGATCGAGCGGGCGCGCGAGCACGGTGACATCCGTGAAAACGCCGACTTTGACGCGGCCAAAAACGAACAGGGGCTCAACGAAGCTCGAGTTCGCCATCTTGATCACATGCTCAAAGACGCGGTCATCGTAGAAAACGCATCCACTGGCACTATCGGCCCCGGAAGCGTGGTTGAGATTCGCATGGACCAAAGCACCGAGACCTCGGTTTACCTCGTGGGGTCGATTGAGGAGCGCCATGAGACCCTCGAAGTGTTGTCGGCTTCTTCCCCGCTCGGTCAGGTTTTGATTGGCGCGGTCATCGGCGACACGGTTGAATTCGCGGGGCCGCGCCGCGTGTCGAAAGTTGAAGTCGTTACCGTAAGAACTCTTACCGAGATCTAATTTTCTTGGCCGCAAGCGTTCAGGCTGCTCCGGCTCCGAGTATCCATCCTTCTTCTTCTACTGCCGCATTTCGTACCTCGTCGGTCAAGCCGGCTACTTCGAACCACGAGTTGAGTTCGCCCGAACGGTCAAGAGTGCTAAGCCACTGAGCCAGAGCGGTGACTTGTCGAGCGTCTTTAACTGGGTGATCGACGCGGGCCAAAAGGTCGTCGGGCACCAAAGTGGGCCATACCTCAGCCACCACGATGAGCCCAGAAGAACTAGTGAACCCAGTCTCAAAGGGCCAGACGCAAAAATGGGGCGCGAGCACGGGGTCTAAGCGCAGAGTGGCTAACTGAGCGATGCCGGTCAGGCTTTGGCTCCCCACCGCTCCTACTCCGAGTAACTGCCACACCGAAAAAGGTTTTTTAGCGAGAGCGCTTTCGGTGGAACGAAACTCAGCCAGTCCCGCGTAAGGGAAATCGGGCTTGGTTGCCCCTAAAGATGATTGGGCCTGTTTCGGCGGCACCCCCCAAAACGGCCCCGGCTTTTTGGTCTGAGTTATTGCCGAAGCATTTATAGCGCTCGCCACCGCAAAACGATTGTTGCGATTTCGTTCATCATCAGTTATTTCTCGCCGGAGAAACTCCCAGGTGCACAACCACGGCTCGAGAGACTTAGAGGAGTCCAAGAAATTAGAAAATCCGGCGGGAAAGCCCAGAGAAAAATCGACTCCCACCAGCACTGATTTTTTTTCCGCTATTCCTTGAGTAAGTGCCGACCGCAATGCGGTCATCGCGCTAGCGCGGGTGCGATGGTTGTCGAGTTTTACTCGCGCGCCCGTGTGCTCGGCTATCCAGATGCTGTCCGGTCCGAGTTTGGGCGCGTTGGCTGCGCTCCAGTCGATAACTATGTGCCGGTCAAATAACATCGGCCAGCCCAACCCCCGCTATTGCGATAACCGCAATCAGAATCGACCGGCCGGCATATTTCTGATGTGCATCTCGCAGTCTCACCGGAGTGACTGTACCGCCTATTTCAACTCTTCCTCGCGCCGACGACGCAATCGACTTAATCGTGCCCGTAAAAGCAGAGGGGCAAACAGCGTGGTACCCAGTATCGCCAAAAGCACTGCCGCGTAAATATCTTTCCCAAAAACCCCTTGCTGTAATCCAATGGTGGCGAAAATCAATCCCACCTCACCTCGAGGAACCATCCCTAGACCGACTAACAATTTGTCACCGGGGGCTCGCGCCATTCCAAACGCGGCCACCATCTTTCCCAGTACCGCCACGACAAACAGCGCTCCGGCAATTTCGAGCACGCGCGCGGAAGTAAAAGCACTGATGTCTATAGAGATGCCGATCTGCAAGAAAAACACTGGAATAAATAAATGACCGACGGGAGCGAGTTCGCGTTCGACTCGCTCTTTTACCGTGCTGCGCGAAAGCGCAATTCCGGCGATAAAAGCCCCTACGATCGCCCCCAACTGAGCCGCGGTAGCCAACTCAGCCATTCCGAGAGTAAAGACCAAAGTCAAAGCCACTAGCGTTCCGGCCGTTCGGGACCGGCGTTCAATCCACTCAAAGACCGGAGGCGCTAACCACGACCCCACCACGGTGGCCACGACTAAAAATCCCACGGCGATACCAATAATTTGCAACAGACTCCCGAGGGCTATTGAACCCTCCGAGACCACCCGTACCACCACGGTGAGAATGATTAAACCAATTACGTCATCAATCACCGCCGCGCCCAACACCGTGCGAGATTCGATTGTGGTTAGTGCTCGCAAATCACTGAAGACCCGAGCGGTGATCCCGATACTGGTGGCGGCCAAAGTGGCACCGAGGAATAGGGCAGCATTGGCGCTGAAAGAAAATGCTTCGGCCACAGCGAACCCTGTCGCCATAGGAACCGCCACGCCTATTATCGCCACCCCAAAAGATGCTCGCCCTACTGATTTGAGATCCCTAAGGTTCATTTCGAGACCAACCTGAAGCAAAAGCAAGATAACGCCAATTTCGGCCAAAACCACGAGAGTCTCGTTGGTGCCGACCAAATCAAGCACCGATGGTCCGACCAGTACTCCCGCGACAATTTCGGCGACCACGGCGGGAATGCCGATACGCTCCGCTATTTCAGCCGCGGCCTTGGCCGCGATCAAAATGATCAGTATGTCGACGAGAACCGAACCAACATCCATTTTTTACTTGGAGGGGCAAATCATTGGATATCCGCACGACCTCACGGTGCGAATACTAACCCCAAGTGCTACGTCTCGTTTCCAGTCGACGAGGGAATAAAATTCAATTGGGATGCTCGAGATGCGTGTGGTTTAATCGTTAGATGATTACACCGAAAACCCTCTCGGAGAAAGTTTGGGATCGCCATGTCGTGCGCCGCGCCAAGGATGAACCCGATCTTCTCTATATCGACCTCCACTTGGTCCACGAAGTCACTTCGCCCCAAGCTTTTGACGGATTGCGTCTTGCCGGTCGAGATGTGCGGCGCCCCGACTTGACTCTCGCCACCATGGATCACAACGTTCCCACCACCGGGCTCCATCTCCCTATTGCTGATCCAGTCTCGGCTCGCCAAATGGAAGTACTCGAACAAAATTGCCGGGAGTTTTCTGTCCCCCTCTACGCCATGGGCGACCCCGGCCAAGGCATCGTCCACGTTATTGGTCCTGAGCAAGGACTCACTCAGCCCGGCATGACCATCGTTTGTGGTGACAGCCACACTTCAACCCACGGAGCGTTCGGAGCGCTCGCGGTGGGCATAGGAACTAGCGAAGTTGAACACGTATTGGCCACCCAAACGCTGCCGCAAAGAAAACCGGGGACTATGGCTATCACCGTTGACGGCAAAGCCCCGGCCGGAGTCACCGCCAAAGACATCGTGTTGGCCATTATTCGCCGCATTGGTACTGGTGGTGGGGTGGGGAAAATAATCGAATACCGCGGTCAAGCTATTTGGTCACTGTCGATGGAAGGGCGCATGACGGTGTGCAACATGTCGATCGAAGGTGGCGCGCGTGCCGGCATGATTGCCCCCGACGACACCACGTTTACTTACCTCGAAGGGCGAAAATTCGCTCCTCAGGGCGCCGAGTGGGAGCGCGCCCTTGATGACTGGCGCGCGTTGCCCACCGACGAAGGTGCTCGCTTCGACGAAGAGATAACGATTGACGCCACCACCTTGGTACCCCACGTAACTTGGGGCACCAACCCGGGACAGTCGGTCACTATCGATGACACCGTTCCCTCACCCGACGATTTTTCCGAAATCAGCGACCGCGAGTCGGCCGCTCGAGCGCTCGCTTATATGGGGCTCACCGCCGGAACCCCCGTGCGCGACATCGGCGTCAACACAGTTTTCATTGGTTCGTGCACCAACTCGCGCATCGAAGATTTACGGGCCGCGGCCGCGGTGGCCGAAGGCCGTTCGGTTAGCCCGAGCGTGCGGGCATTAGTGGTGCCGGGTTCAATGAAAGTAAAAGCTGAAGCTGAAGCTGAAGGGCTCGACCAGATATTTACCGCCGCGGGGTTTGAGTGGCGAGAAGCCGGTTGCTCGATGTGTTTAGCCATGAACCCCGACAAGTTGGCGCCGGGCGAGCGCTCGGCCAGCACATCGAACCGCAATTTTGAAGGCCGGCAAGGCCCCGGTGGGCGCACCCATCTCGTCTCTCCGCCGGTAGCCGCGGCCACCGCCATACTCGGCACTTTCGCTACTCCAAGTGATCTAGAGAAACGATAATGGAACCGGTAGGCGAAATAATCGAGCGCGGCGTTCCTCTCGATCGAGCCGATGTCGATACTGACCAAATCATTCCGGCCGAATGGTTAAAGCGGGTCGAACGCACTGGATTTGGTCAAGGATTATTTTCTGCGTGGCGAGAATCCAGCGATTTCGTTCTCAATCAACCCCAGTACGCCGGTAATCGAATTTTGGTTGCGGGCGCGAACTTCGGTTGTGGGTCATCACGGGAACACGCACCGTGGGCGCTGGAAGATTATGGATTTAGAGCAGTAATAGCCCCTAGTTTCGCGGACATTTTCCGTAATAATTGCCACAAAATTGGGCTGGTCGCGGTAGAGGCCCGTCCAGAAATAGTCAACCGAATTATGCGAGCAATTGAGTCTGACCCCACTCTCGAAATTATTATCGATCTACCGGACCGCCGCTTAGCGGTACCTGCTCTTGACCTCGACGAGCCGTTTGATCTTGATGACCATACTCACAACCGGTTGATCAACGGTCTCGACGACATCGGAATAACTCTGAGTCAGGCTAACGAAATATTGGACTTCGAAAAACGGCGGGAATCTTTTTACCCCCGAACGGTTGCTTAAGAACTCAACCCGTTCCTTTAGCCGTGAGCATCGAGTGAGCGACCGTCGGGGTTTTCGCGTAACCGCACTACTTTATTAACCGCGTTTAAATAAGCCCGGGCGGCGGCTTCGGCCACATCGGTAGAAACTCCGCGTCCGCTCACCTTGCGACCATCGACTTCGGCCACTAGAACCACCGCTCCCAAGGCGTCTTGACCTCCGGTAACTGAATTGACCTGAAAATCAACTAACGAGCCGCTTATGCCGGTGGCGTCGCTGATCGCAGCAATCGCCGCGTCAATCATGCCGTCGCCCTCGGCCGAAGCCTCCACTTTTCCGTCGGGGTGCCCCAGCACTACGCTCGCCGACGACTTTCCCCGTGTGCCTCCACGCAATTCCAATTCGTCAATCGTGAACCGGTGTACTGCTCCGGCTCCGAGCTCATCGGCCACAATGGCTTCGAGATCGGCTTCAGTGATTTGAACTTTGCGGTCAGATAACTCTTTGAAACGAACGAAAGACGCGTTGAGGGCGTCGCCACTTACCGCAAGACCCATCTTGGCCAAAGTGTCGGCGAACGCGTGTCGGCCGGAGTGTTTGCCCAAAACGATTTGAGCGGCCTCTTGACCCACTTCCCCCGCATCCATAATTTCGTAAGTCGACGGGTCGCTAAGCACCCCGTGCTGATGGATTCCCGCCTCATGGGCAAAAGCGTTACGCCCAACTACGGCTTTATTGAACTGAACCGGATAACCAGTAAGTCGAGAAACTACCCGGCTCGTACGCGCGAGTTCTTCGGTGTGTACACCAGTGGTCAAATCACCAAAATAATCCGACCGAGTACGAATAGCCATTACAACCTCTTCGAGGGCCGCGTTGCCGGCTCGTTCACCCAATCCGTTGATCGCGCACTCCACTTGACGAGCACCGTTGATCACGCCGGCTAAAGAATTAGCTACCGCCAAACCTAAATCATCATGACAATGAGTCGATACCGTAAAATCTCCCTTGACGGTTTCGATTACATACTTAATTAAATTCCCGTAGTCCTCGGGTAAACCAAAGCCAACGGTATCGGGGATGTTGATCGTTGAAGCACCCGCGTCAACCGCCACTTGGCACACTTCGCACATAAAGTCGGGGTCAGAACGAAACCCGTCTTCAGGGGAAAACTCCACATCGGCGGTATACGAACGAGCGCGTGCCACTCCCGCTTCGGCTTCAGCTTTTACCTGCTCTGGCGTCATACGCAATTTCTTTTCCATATGGATTTTTGAAGTAGCGATGAACACGTGAATGCGCGCCGATGCCGCTCCACTTACTGCCTCCCAAGCCCGGTCAACGTCAGCCAAGCCCGTTCGACTCAATGCCGCAATCGTGGGTCCCGAAACCGACTGGGCAATAGCCTGAACCGCTTCAAAATCGCCTACCGAAGCGATCGGAAAACCGGCTTCGATTACGTCAACCCCTAAACGCGCGAGCTGGTTAGCGATCTCAAGTTTTTCGATCACGTCAAGGGAAATACCCGGCGACTGCTCGCCGTCTCGCAACGTGGTGTCGAATATTTTCACCTGGTCACTCATTGTCGCCTGCTTTCTTTATTGCTTTAGGTTTAGTTTGCTATGAAATCGATCCAACGAAAAACCTCCCCGGCCGTTTCGGCACGAGGAGGTTGAGCGAGCACCGATAGGGTGCTCGCGTTAGGTAAGTAGGAGAAAAAAGTCTGTGGCGTAACCATTCGAGTTCATACAAGTAGATCGTACCACTTTATTGCGCTGAGGGGGAATAGTTGTTAGCCGCGCCCGGCCAATCACGCTAACGAAATAGCGTGAACTTCAAGAACGCCCTTAGTGGCTCGCAATTCTTTGACTGCCGCTTCCGGCACCGAGCCGTAGGTTGCCAGCACCATCAAGGCGGCCTCGCCGGCGATGTTGGTGCCCACGTCCATGTCCGCGATATTCACCCCCGCGGCCCCCAAAGTCGTGCCCACCGTGCCGATCATGCCCGGAGTGTCGTCGTTGCGCACTACCAACATGTAGTCGGCGGGAGGAAGGTCGACGCTGTGATAGTTGATACCCACAATGCGCGCACCGGCGTGTTTGCCTAGCAAGGTGCCGGACACGTTCACGATCTGGCCGCCAGTCTTAGTCCCTGATACTCCCCGCACAGTGATCAGGTTCACAAAGTCGCCCGCAGTAGCGGTTGCGCTTTGCGTCACTTCGAGCCCACGCTTTTCGGCCAACTGGGGCGCATTGACGAACGATGCGGTTTCTTCTCCGGCCCCTTTTAGCGCCCCTTTTAGCGCCCCTAAAGTCAAAACCCCACAGTCGTAATCACCGATTTCGCCTTCACAAACAACCTCAATCGAAACAAGATCGCCGTCGGCTAAGGCAACCAACAATCTCCCTAAACGCTCAGCCAGAGGGAGAAACGGCGCCACGGTCGCGTTGGCCTGGGTGGCCGCCACATTGACCGCGTAAGGAACAAACTCGCCTCGTAAAGCTAAAACCAGTTGCTCGGCGATAGTTTGTCCCGCTTTATCTTGTGCTTCTACGGTTGATGCGCCCAAATGCGGAGTAACCACGACACTCGGCAGAGCAAACAAGGGAGAATCAGTAGTGGGCTCAGTCGCAAATACATCGATAGCAGCACCCGCAATTCGGCCTTCACTAATCGCTGCGGCCAAAGCAGCTTCGTCGATAATTCCGCCTCGAGCGGTATTGACGATGCGTAAATTCGCTTTAGCGTGGGCCAGCAACGAAGCGTCAAAAAGCCCCATCGTCTCAGGAGTTTTAGGCAAATGAACAGTCAAGAAATCAGCGTGTTGGATGACTTCTTCGAGATTGTCGATCAAACGAATCCCCAACTGGCGCGCTCGTTCTGCACTCACGTAAGGGTCGTAGGCAATAATTTGCATTCCGAAGGCCAATAAACGCTGAGCGACCAAAACGCCGACTCGACCCAGCCCTACGACCGCCAATGTTTTTCCGTGTAGTTCGACTCCCGTCCAGTGCGAACGATTCCACGCGCCATTTTTTAGGTCGGCGTTAGCCTGAGGAATATTGCGCGCCTGGGCTAGCAGCAGCGCGACGGTGTGCTCCGCAGCCGAAATGACGTTTGACTGCGGAGCATTAACTACCATTACGCCGCGTGCAGTCGCCGCCTCGACGTCAACATTGTCAAGACCAATGCCCGCACGCCCTACTACCGTCAGATCAGCCCCCGCGTTGAGTACTGCTTCGGTTACTTGAGTTGAAGAGCGAATGACTAAAGCGTCCGCCCCCACTACCGCGTCGAGGAGTTCGTCGGGAGAAAGGCCGAGGCGTTCATCGACCGTGAAGCCGGCTTCTCGCAGCGCGTCAATCCCGCTCGGGGCGATTTCTTCCGCAATAAGAACCCGTAACGCCATACTCCGAGGGTAGCGGTCGCACCGCTAGCCCTGAGGGGTATTAACCCAAAGCAGTTGCCAGTCGGGTCATTCCCTCCACCAGATCATCGTCCGACAAAGCGAACGACAGCCGCGCGAATCCTGGAGCCCCGAAAGCCTCGCCCGGCACTAGAGCTACTTTGGCCTCTTCGAGCAAAATCTCGCATAGTTCCACCGTGGTGGTAGGGACTCGGCCGGCCACAGGTTTACCCAGCAAGGAGATAAACGAGGGGAAGCAATAAAAAGCGCCCTGAGGGGCAACGCACTCAACCCCGGGAATGGCCACCAGCATTTCGTGCATCAGCCGACCCCGCCGAGAAAAAACTTCCCGCATCTCGTTAACCGCGGTTAAATCACCCGTCACCGCCGCGAGGGCGGCCTTTTGGGAAACATTGGCGACATTAGAAGTGGAGTGCGACTGCAGATTTATAGCGGCTTTCGTTGCGTCGGGCGGGCTAATCATCCACCCCACTCGCCAACCAGTCATCGCGTAAGTCTTGGCTACACCATTAACGATGATGCACCGATCGGCCAACTCAGGAACGCTAACGGGGAGGGAAGAAAATGTGTGATCTCCGTAGACAAGATGCTCGTATATTTCGTCGGTGATCACCCATAGACCGCGCGCGAGCGCCCACCGGCCAATTTCGGCGACCGCTTCGGGAGGATAGACCGTACCGGTTGGGTTGTTAGGGGAAACGAAAAGTAAAACTTTAGTCCGAGGAGTGCACGCAGCTTCTAGGGCCGCGACATCTACACAAAAACCACTTTCCGGGGTGGCCATAACCGGCACCATAACGCCGTCGGCCAACGCTATTGCTTCGGGATAAGTAGTCCAGTACGGAGTCGGCACTAAAACCTCATCGCCAGGATCGAGCAAAACTTGAAAAGCATTAAAAACTGCTTGCTTGCCTCCGTTGGTAACTACTACTTGACTGGGGTCACAAACAAAACCCGAGTCGCGCTCGGTCTTAGCCGCAATCGCTTGGCGCAATTCGGGTAGACCCGCCGCAGGCGAGTAGCGGTGGTTAGCGGGATCAGAACACGCGGCCACGGCGGCGGCCACTATGGCCGGCGGAGTGGGAAAATCCGGCTCGCCGGCACCAAAACCGATTACTCGTTCGCCGGAGGCCTTTAACGCTTTAGCCCGAGCATCAACCGCCAACGTGGCCGATTCGGTGATTGCTCCTACTCGGCGCGAGATGCGATTGGCATTGGAAGTCATTATCTCGATCCTACGCAGCGGGCGGGGATAAGGGGCGAATCATTTCCCAAAATTAAGAGGCTGGTGTCGCTGATTCCGACTTCGGATCCCATCCCCGTAGATCAAAAAGCCGAGGGTCGTTAGAAAACATCTCAACTATGGGTTCAGACAGACCGAGTCGACGCTGCACGCCGCGAATCGCGTTTTCTTCGTTCCACAGCATCAAAGTAACCGCCACTCCCGATTCCCCCGCCCGAGCAGTTCGCCCCGAGCGGTGAATGTAAGCCTTGTGGTCGTCGGTAGGTTCGTAATGGATAACTACATCAACTCCGTCGACATGAATACCGCGAGCGGCCACATCGGTGGCGACTAAAACCTTTACCTTGCCCGACGAGAAATCCACCAGCGACCGCTCCCGAGCGGCTTGGCTGAGATCACCGTGAATAGCCGCTGCGTTTATGCCTTCCTTGCTTAGATCTCGTACCAATTTGTCGGCCGTACGCTTGTAGTTACAAAACATCAGAGTGCGATTTGAGTTATTAGCAATCGCTGCCGCCACTTTCACTTTGTCCATGTCGTGCACAAACAAAAACCGGTGTTCCATTTCGTCAACTGTCGGTTCATCGGATTCAACTTCGTAGAAAATCGGGTCCCTCATATACCGAGCGACGAGTTGCTTTACTCCCCCGTCGAGAGTGGCCGAAAACAGCATGGTTTGGTAGTCCCCCGACAAGCCGTAAAGAATTTTCTGCACTTGGGGCATGAAACCCATGTCGGCCATTCGGTCGGCTTCGTCGAGAACTAACCCTTCGATGTCGGTGAACTGAACTTCCTTGCGCTCCATTAAATCAATCAGACGGCCCGGCGTGCCCACAATTACGTCGACCCCGCCGGCCAATGCTGCGATCTGGGGTTCAAATCCCATTCCGCCGTAGACCGCAGTCACCGAGCGGCCAACCGCGGACGCGAGCGGAGCAAGCACAGTGCAAACCTGGTTGGCCAACTCGCGCGTCGGCACCAATATGAGTCCGGTCGGGCGATGGGGCTTGGCTTTACTTACTCGCCCTAGCAACGGAAGACCAAAGGCAAGCGTCTTTCCTGATCCAGTCTTAGCTTTACCGCAGATATCTAGACCGGCGATGGCGTCGGGGAGGGTCAAGGTTTGAATGGCAAAGGGGGTTTCAATTCCGTCTTGTTTAAGCGCGTCTACTAGCCCTGGGGCAACGCCCAGCGCGGCAAAAGTTGTTTCCACTAATAACTCACTTCCTTAGTATCAATCCCTTAGCCCTATGAGGGTTTGGCTTGAGATTAATAATTAGCGACAGTGGGTCGGCCTACTAGACCAGCCGCTTACGAAGAAAAGTAAGTCTGATTTAAAAAAGGAAGACCCGGCGAGTACCGGCGGCACTCGCACCAACATTCACTCTAGCCGATTATTCCGCCTTACTTTTACCTCGCGCTTTCTGCGCTTTCTTCCACGCCCTTACTGCTTCAAGAGTTTCGGGCGAATAAATATCCGCCACCGAGCGCATCTCAGAATCAGAAAATGGTTTAGCCACCGCTTTCCACCCGGGAGGGGCAACGCCGAGGCGCTTTCCTAGCAAAGCAATAAAAATTTTGGCCTTTTCAGTGCCAAAACCCGGCAGCGCTTCTAGCCGCGCTAATAGTTCTTCCCCCGTGCGAGCAGTGGTCCACACCGTTGCCGCTCGCCCAGAGTAGTCATCGACTAATGCTTGGCATAACGCTTGAGTGCGTTTAGCCATTGAGCCCGGGAAGCGATGCAGAGCCGGTTTAGTACTAAAAGCTTTTTCAATAGCACTCGGCGACATCTCGGCTATATCTTTGGCGTTTAAACCGCCGAGCCGATCCCGCAGTACGTAGGGGCCTCTAAAAGCCCACTCCATTGGTATTTGCTGATCGAGCAACATTCCGATGAATAAAGCCAGGGGCGATGACACCAAGAGGCGGTCGGCCGCGGGGATTCCGGTAATCGCAATTTTTTTATTAGCCATATCCGCACATTAGAGCGCGTTGCGCCCAGAAGTTGTTACCGACCTCCTGAGAAGGGTCTCAGCGAGGAATGTCCGCTCGGGGTCTGCTGAGGCCAAACTAGAAGGGTGCGCATTCTCGTAGTCGAAGATGAGGTCGGTCTAGCCGAAGCCGTACGCGACGGTCTCGTGGCCGACGGGCTCGACGTCGATGTAGTCCACGACGGGCTCGACGGGCTCTGGCGAGCCCGGGAAGGTTCGTACGACGCCATAGTGCTCGACATTTTGCTCCCGGGTATGAACGGCTACGAAGTATGCCGAACTCTACGGGCGGAAGAAATCTGGACACCAATTTTAATGCTCACCGCCAAAGACGGCGAGTACGACGAAGCCGAAGCCCTCGATACCGGCGCCGACGATTTCCTTTCCAAGCCATTTTCTTTTGTGGTTTTACTCGCCCGATTGCGAGCATTATTTCGCCGAGGAGCGGCCCCACGGCCCGCCGAGATTATCTTCGGGCCTCTCGCCCTTGACCCCGGTACGCACACTGTCAGCCACGGAAGTAGCGAAGTCAGCCTGACGGCACGCGAATTTTCTCTCTTTGAATATCTGATGCGGCGCGACGGTGCCGTTGCTAGTAAACAAGAAATACTTGACCACGTATGGGGGCTCGACTTTGCGGGCGACCCTAATGTCATTGAGGTCTACATCGGTTATCTGCGTAAAAAAATCGATCAGCCTTTTTCAACCCACATAATTCAAACTGAACGCGGCACGGGTTACCGACTTGTCGCCCCATGAAAAGATTTAGTTCAGTACGCTTTCGAGTAACCCTCGTAGCCACCGGGCTTTTTGCCGTGGCCCTCATACTCGCTTCTTTCGGTCTCGTTGAACGAGTGCGTAACAATTTAGAAGACGAAATAAGAAAAACCAATAACGAACAATTGAACGCGGTAGCCCAGCAACTCCAACGAGGAGTGGACCCCAACTCGGTTGATGTCCCCAATCGCCCAGGCGGAATACCGTCAATTCGAATTGAAAGAAGAGAACGGGGCGAAAGCAATAATGACGACCTGAATCGCGGCCCCAACTCTCCTTTCGTTACCCTTCCGGCCAACGACCCGAGAGTGCGCGCCCAGCGGCGATTGACCCTCGCCTCGGGAACAGTCACTCTCGTAGCCGAGCGCTCTCTCACCGAAGTCACGACCACCACTGATCGCATCAACGATTCATTAACCCTAGGAGTGCCGTTTCTTATTGTCCTCATGGGCTTAATGACTTGGTGGCTCACGGGTCGAGCGCTGCGGCCGGTAGAGCAAATTCGTTCTGAAGCCGCGGCTATTACTGGGTCGACTATTCACAAACGGGTACCCGAGCCCACAACTAACGACGAGATCGGCCGCCTCGCTCGCACCATGAACTCCATGCTTGACCGGCTCGAAGAATCTTCGCAGCGCCAACGCCGTTTCGTCTCTGACGCTTCCCACGAATTGCGCAGTCCGATTGCCACTATTCGAGCCCAACTTGAAGTGGCGAAGCGACGAGGAGCCGACGCCGATTGGTCGGCAGTAGCGGACCGCATTTTGGCTGAAGACGCTCGGCTTGAAAATGCCGTTACCGATCTTCTCGACCTCGCCCGGGCCGAAGAAGGAGAAAATATCGACGCGGTCGTAGATATCGACGAAATTGTTCTCACTGAAGCCGATCGTTACCAAAGTTCAGAAATCGTAAACACCACTATTGACACTCATAAAGTTTCGGCGGGGCGTGCTCGGGGCAACCCTGCCCAATGCACTCGCATCGTGCGCAACTTGCTCGACAACGCGTGTCGTCACGCTAAATCTCAAGTAGCGGTGAGCTTGACCACCGAACAAGAGTTTGTCGTACTAACCGTTGACGATGACGGCCCAGGAATTCCATTAGCTGATCGCGATCGAGTTTTTGATCGCTTTACTCGGCTCGACGAAGGTCGCAGTCGTGACGCGGGGGGAATGGGGATCGGGTTGGCTATGGTGCGAACAATCGCCGACCGCCACGGTGGTTCCGTGACGATCGGCGACGCACCCCTCGGTGGTGCCCGCTTCGTAGTGCGACTACCGGCAGAAATTTAAAGGTTCGAAAACTATCTGCGGGTTATAAATAGCCGAGGCCGTTATAAGCCCGGGCTTGGTTGTAGAGCGAAAGTATGTTGACCGCGTAAGTGGTCGAACTAGCCCAATTACCGTTACCCATTTGGTTCCAAGTAGGCGCCTTGCCTTTTGGAGCCACTAAGTGAAAACGAGGGTCAACGCACGGATTGCGCAACGGAACAACCGCACACACCGTGGCCGTTGGGTCGGCGTAAGCCCGCAAGTGTTGGATCTGTGCTCGAACCCCCGTGCGAGCATCGGGAAAGGCCGCAGGAGTAGGAGCCACGTCGGTAGCGCCAATACCGGCAAAATTATTTTGTCGAGTTAGCACCGAACGAAACCAGCCCGTCTCGAGCACAGCCTGAACAAAAGCTAAATCGCCCCGCACGCCTTCGGCGGCCCCTTCTTCGACGTAGTACTGCGCCAGCGCATCGATGGATTCGGTCGCTAAGTAGCCCGAGCTCACTCCTTTAGACCGGTACCACGCCGCGATTTGAGCACCATTAAGAGAACTCGCCCCCATTACCGCCACTGTTCCCGCCGGCGGTGGGGTCGCGGCCGGCGGAGCAGATCTAGCCGGTGGCCGGCACGCCCCGAGTACGCCAGCGATAGCAACGACCGCGAAAACGCGAATAAAGATCTTGAGGCGATTCGATTCCATAGGACTGGCTATGTTACTCGTGTGGCTGGTGTTAGGAAAGGGGGCAAAAAACTCAATAGGCGACTAGGATTTATCTCAATGCCGAGTTCAAGATTGCCCTCATGAAGATAAGTCTCGACCTCAGCGCCTGCACCGGCCACGGGCGCTGTTACGCCCTGGCCCCCGATGTGTTTACCGCCGATGACCAAGGCCACGCGGAACTCATCGACCCAAGTGGCGCGGTGGCCGACGACTTAGTCGACCAAGCCCACTCGGCGATAGCCAACTGTCCCGAGCAAGCCATAACCGGAGCCGACTGACTGTCTAGCCGATAGATTCAACTGATGACCAAACCTCGCGCCGTTATAATCACCGGCGCCAACGCCGGAATCGGGCTCGAAACCGCGCACGCACTTGCCCAACAAGGCGACCGAGTAATCATGACCGCGCGCGATCCCAAGCGAGGAGCAGACGCCTTAACTCAAGTGCGCCAAAAATCGGGTAATCAATCGGTTGAGTTGATGATTCTCGATCTCGCTAGTTTCGCTTCAATATCCCAGTTTGCTCGTGAGTTTTCCGATAATAACGATGAACTTGATGTTCTGATAAATAACGCTGGCTTAGTGCTATCCAAGCGGGAAGAAACCGCCGAGGGATTTGAAATGACTTTTGGAGTCAACCATCTAGGCCACTTTCTCTTAACCCAAAAACTAGGAAATATTCTGACCGGCACTAAGGACTCTCGAGTTGTCGTAGTTTCTTCCCACGCCCATAAATTTGCTAAAAACGGACTCGACTTTGATGATTTACAAGCCGAGAAATCTTATTCCGCGTTCAAAGTTTACGGAAAATCCAAACTCGCCAATATCTACTTTGCTCGCGAGCTCGCTCGGCGATGGCCCGGAGTAAAAGTCAACTCTCTCCATCCGGGCTTTGTGCGTAGCCGCTTTGGGCTTGACGGTGACAACAGTCGAATTATGGAAATTGCCATGTACCCGATTCGTCCCTTTGCCATCAGCCCCACCAAGGGAGCCCGCACTTCGATTTACCTCGCGTCCGAATCCGATATCGGCACCGGCGATTATTACTTTCGGTGCCACACTTCTACGCCTTCGGTTGCGGCGCGCAACGACGAAGCCGCTCGACGACTTTGGGCTATTAGCGAAGAACTAACCGCTAGGGGTTAACGCTTAGCCAACCCAGTAACTGGGATTATCCCTCCCTGCAA
>CAEZYK010000002.1_pt1 | contig 43882 bp, 36 predicted proteins | sample 7265491 | NCBI WGS metagenome assembly CAEZYK01 (sample SAMEA6813932, study PRJEB35770) | freshwater metagenome | biome: Freshwater; feature: Freshwater reservoir; material: water | place: Czech Republic | collected 2017-04-14 | depth 30m m
GAACTAAAGATTGGCGCTACTAGCCATTCGGCCAGTTTGGAAGAAGCGATGGGCGATCGCGTGCGCCGTTTAGCCGACTCTAAAGGAATGACTCGACAAGCTCCCGCTAAAAAAGCCCCGGCTAAAAAAGCCCCCGCTAAAAAAGCCCCGGCTAAAAAAGCCCCCGCTAAAAAAGCCCCGGCTAAAAAAGCCCCGGCTAAAAAAGCTCCCGCGAGTAAATCGGCTCCGGACGAAGATGCGGACGCGAAGATCGCCCCCGCGGTTCCTAGTCCGACTAGTCGAGTAGTGCGTTCTTCGGCTCGAGTCGAAGAACCCGAAGCGATTACTCCTACGCCCAAAATTGCTCCGAGCGCTTCAGCAATTCCCTCGCCGCCGGCCGCTACCCCCGAGAGCGAAGTTGAACCAACTGCGGCTAAAGCTAAGCCGATTCCACCACCGCCCGGTCAACGTCGAGTACCTCCACCGCCCGTTCCGGGTCGTTCTTTTTCTTCTGGCCCTCGCCCTGGTGGCGCAGGACCCGCGCGCCGCAGTCCGACCGACGGTACGACTGGTGAAGCGGCCGCGCCTCGGCGTTCTCCCGGCGGTTACACCCCTCGTCCCGGTCCCGCAGCAACTCCGGGAGCAGGGGCTCCGGCTGGTCGTCCCGGTGGTGGCCGTGGTCGGCCAACCCCTCAAGGACAACGGCCCCGGCGTAAGAAACGGCGGCGTCGCAGTTTTGAAGAATTAGGTCCCGCTTCCGCTCCGGTACTCACCCCAATAGATGCTCCGGTGCCGGAAGGCGAGATTGTGGTGCCTCGAGGGCTGACGCTGCAAGAACTGGCCCCCATGTTAAATCGCAATACGGCCGACTTGGTGCGGTTGCTTTTTGATGCGGGTGAATTAGTAACCGGCACGCAGTCGCTAGCCGACGAGATGGTAGATCTAATAGCAGAAACCCTTAACGCGGAAGTACTGCTGGTCGAACCTGGTCAAGAGCAAGAACTTGAGTTGCAAGGCATGCTTGGTGACGAAGAAGAAAATGAAGACGAGAGTCTGCTGGTGCCGCGTGCTCCGATTGTTACCGTTATGGGTCATGTCGACCACGGAAAAACTACTTTGCTTGACCGTATTCGCAGCGCCAATGTTGTTGCTGGCGAAGCGGGGGGAATAACTCAGCACATCGGTGCTTACCGAGCTGAGCATAACTCTAAACCCATAACTTTTATCGATACTCCTGGACACGAAGCCTTTACTTCGATGCGTGCTCGCGGTGCACAAGCCACCGATGTAGTCGTTTTAGTTGCAGCCGCAGATGACGGTTTGATGCCACAAACTTTAGAGGCGCTTAATCACGCCCGTGCGGCAGACGTTCCGATCATTGTGGCCATTACCAAAGTGGACCGTGAAGACGCCAACCCTGAACGAGTTCGCCAACAATTTGTTGAAAACGAATTGGTCCCCGAAGAGTGGGGAGGCGACACGATAATGATCGATGTCTCCGCTCCTACTGGCCAAGGGGTGGACGCATTACTAGAGGCAATTTTGTTAGTGGCCGAACTTGAAGAACTCTCGGCTAACCCAGACGCACCCGCCCGAGCATTTGTTTTGGAGTCCAACCTTGATCCCGGGCGAGGGCCAGTAGCGACAGTTTTGATTGAGCGAGGAACACTAAAAGTCGGCGCCCCTGTCGTGGCCGGTGGCGGATGGGGCCGAGTTCGAGCGTTGTTTGATGAACACGGAAAATCAATCAAAGAGGCGGGGCTCTCTATGCCAGTAGAGGTCCTTGGTCTGGACGAAGTTCCGTTAGCGGGTGACGAACTGCGCGTTGCTCCCGACGAAAAGACCGCCCGCTTGGTTGCTGAAGCACGAATCCACCGCCGTCGATCAGCCAGTAGCTCTCACCCGGCATCGTTGGCCGGCGGGGCTCGCCTAGAAGATATTTTCGCCATGGTGCAACGCGGTGAAGTTGCCACTCTCAATCTGATCTTGAAAGCCGACGTGCAAGGCTCACTGGAAGCCATAACTGATGCGTTGCGCAAACTTGATAAAGATCATGAAGAAGTTCGACTTTCGTTTGTTCACCGAGCCGTAGGCGGTATTAGTGAATCGGATATCGATTTAGCGGCCGTTTCTAATGCCACGGTGATTGGTTTTAATGTTCGGCCCGATCGTAAGGCGCGTGAGCGAGCCGAGTTTGAAAAAGTGGAACTTCGTCTTTACGAAGTTATCTACAAGGTTCTTGAAGATGTCAACTCTGCCCTCATTGGTATGTTGGAACCAGAATTTGAAGAAGTTGTAACCGGAGATGCTGAAGTGCGTGAAATATTCGGGATTCCCCGAGTCGGGAAAGTGGCCGGTTGTTTTGTGCGCAATGGTGTAGTTACTCGAGGTTCGAAGGTGCGTTTCTTGCGCGACGGGGTTGTCATCTGGAATGGAGCAATCAACTCTTTGCGCCGATTCAAAGATGATGCTCGCGAAGTTCAGGCCGGATTTGAGTGCGGTATTGGTCTTTCTGACTTCCAAGATCTAAAAGCGGGTGACATCATTGAGACTTATGACCTCAAGGAGATTCCCCGCACCTAAGCGGAGCGAAGCATGGTCAGCCGAGCCCCTCGCAAGTTCTCCCGCATGCTGCGGGTTAACGAGTTGGTGCGGGAAGTTCTAGGCGACGAGCTTGAACGGCTGGCCGATCCTCGACTCGAATTAGTCACGGTCATGAGTGTCGATGTAAGCCCTGATCTCCGTAACGCTACGGTTTACTACGGAGCTTTGGGCCGAGACGATCCCTCAATTGCGGTGGCACTTAAATCGGCTACGCCGCGACTGCGCAAAGCCATTAGCCGAGAAGCTCGGTTGAAGTATCTCCCCGATTTGAAATTCAAAGAAGACCCTTCACTCGAAACCGGGCAACGAGTCGAAGAGATTTTGCGCAAGATCCGCGAGTCAGAACAATGAGCCCGGCCCGAGCCGCGGGCTCCGATAAGGCCGTAGTCGCGGCCGCGGCGGCACTAAGAGACGCGTCCGAGATTGCTCTCGCTTGTCATGTAGGACCTGATGGTGACGCTTTGGGGTCAACCCTTGGTCTGTTCCATGTGTTGCGTGCGGCCGGGCGGCCAGTAGTGGCGTCGTTTCCCGACCCGTTCGTGGTGGGTCCAACTTTTACCGGCCTACCCGGCTTGGAAGATTTAGTACCACCCGACAAATTCCCTGCTGCGCCCGAAGTTATGGTTACTTTCGACTGCGGTTCGCTTGATCGTCTAGGAAATTTAGAGCCTGCGGCGCGTGCGGCGAGCGAACTTATTGTTGTTGACCATCACCTTTCTAACGATTCTTACGGAACAATCAACCTAATTGAACCTGATGCTGCCGCCAGCGCCAGTGTGGTGCTCAAACTGATCGACGAGCTAGGCCTCGAGCTGAATCGCGATGCTGCTTTTTGTCTGTACGTAGCACTGATTTCAGACACTGGCCGTTTTCAGTACGAAAACACCACTCCCGCAGTATTCGAAATGGCCCGCCGACTCACTGAATTTGATTTACCCGTAGCCGATCTTTCGCGTCAGCTTTTCGAAGTAGACAGTTTTGCTTATTTGCGCTTATTGGGTGAGGTACTTAACGGAGTCGAATTAGATTCTGAATTTAACCTCATTTGGGCAGTTGCGACTAACGAAATGTACGAACGGCACGGGGTGAAGCGGGAAGAGGCCGAAGGATTAATTGACATAGTTCGGCGAGCCGCTGAGTCTGAAGTTGCTCTGCTGCTGCGAGAAGAACCCGACTCGACTACGCGCGGGAGTTTGCGCTCACTAGGTGGGGTAGACGTTTTGGCTATTGCGCAAACTTTTGGCGGTGGGGGACATCGTCTCGCGGCTGGATTTAGCTCAGACAAGCCGCCCTTAGAAGTGCTTGCTCTTGTGCGCTCCGAGCTTGGTGCGGTTGGTGGTAAAAATGGTTGATGGCCTAGTGATTGTCGACAAAGAGCCGGGTTGGACTTCCCATGACGTAGTGGCCAAGTTGCGCTCGGTCTACGGGCAAAAACGAGTGGGCCATGCCGGCACACTTGACCCCGATGCCACCGGTGTTTTGTTGGTCGGTCTGGGACGAGTTACTCGGCTAATGCGATTTTTACAGGCGGGGAAAAAGGTCTACCGCTCCACGATTCAGTTCGGCGTGGCCACGAACACGCTCGATGCCGCGGGAGAGGTAACCGGCGAAGTTGCCATGACGTTTACCCGTAGTGATCTCGAGGCCGCTTTACCGCAATTTGTGGGCGATATCAAACAGATACCGCCGATGGTTTCTGCCGTGAAGATTGACGGGAAACGGTTGTACGCGTCGGCCCGTGCGGGCGAAGTGGTTGCTCGTCCACCGCGGCCAGTAACGGTATATAAATTTTTATTAGAAGATTTTGATGACACAAAACCAGGTTTTCCTCGGGCCACGGTTTTGGTGGAGTGTTCTTCAGGAACCTACATTCGCTCGTTGGCGGCCGATTTAGGCGAAGCCTTGGGCGGGCTAGGACACATAGCCACTTTGCGGCGAGTTTCGAGTGGCTCTTTTGGGGTTGAAGAAGCTCACGCTATTGATTCGGTAATAGCCGCGCCTAGTGATTGTTTGTTATCACCATTAATTGCTATGCGCGATCTTGACCAAGTTGAAGTTGATTCGGCGACCGAAGAGTTGGTAAGTCACGGGCGACGTATTTGTATAAACCAAGAAGGAAAAAATATTAACGGACCGTGCGCGGTGGTGGGATCTAGGGGTGAGCTGCTCGCGGTTTATGAGCCAAAAGAAAATGAATTTGTGGCCGCCGTCGTAGTCTCTCCTGGAGATGGAGAGTAACTGCTATGGATAGTGTTGTAGACCTAGTTGGTTATGAGCCTCCCGCCGGGGGGACGGTAGTAACTATCGGGGCTTACGACGGCGTTCATTTGGGTCATCAAGCGGTCCTACGGCTAGTACGCGATTTGGCTACGGCTCGAAATTGTGAAGCAGTTTGTCTGACTTTTGATCGTCATCCGGCTGAAGTAGTGCGAACGGCGACTGCACCCAAACTCCTCACCAATCTTGAGCAAAAACTAGAACTTTTAGCCCAAACCGGCTTTGTCGACACAACTTGCGTTTTGACTTTTGACGAGGAGCGCAGCAAAGAAGCCGCGGAAGATTTTGTTCGCACAGTTCTTGTCGAAGGTTTGGGTGCCCGCTTAGTTGTGGTTGGAGCCGATTTCCATTTCGGCCATCGCCGACACGGAAAAGTTGAGTTACTTGAGCAAATGGGGGCAGAGCTGGGGTTTGAAGTTATTGGCTTGGGCCTAGTTCCGGTGGCGGGTGACTCGACGGGGGTCGCTTATTCGTCGACTCGTATTCGTGAGCTGCTTGGTGAAGGAAACGTAACTGGTGCCGCGCGGTTGCTTGGTCTACCCGCTCGAGATTACGAAGTTCGAGGAACGGTAGTGAAAGGTGATCAGCGCGGGCGAGAGTTGGGCTATCCCACCGCAAACGTCGCCGTTTCGGATCGTATGTGTTTACCCGCCGATGGAATCTACGCGGGCTATTTTCGTTGCGGGCCGTCCTCGGGTGCTCCGCTAGATGACGGCGACGGGATTGAACGGCCGTGTGCTATCTCGCTGGGTCGCCGACCAACGTTTTACGAAGACGCACCGGTATCACTGCTAGAGGCTTTTCTGCTTGATTTTGATGACGACCTCTATGGTCGCAACGTAGCGGTTCGCTTCGTTGATCGAATCCGAGGCGAGGAGCGTTTTGAGAGTAAAGAGAGCCTAATTAAGCAAATGGGCCTCGATGTTGAGGAAACTCGGCGGCTTCTAGGTCCCTGAGCTGAGTCTGCTACCGTAAAGGGGTTCCCAACCAGGGAATTAAAGGCACCAAAGACGAAAACAAGCAGAAGCGAAGGTATGCCCGAATCATCAATAACGATCTCCGATCACCGCCGCCACGAGACTGACACTGGTTCGGCGGAAGTCCAGATAGCCCTGCTTACTGGCCGCATTGATCACCTAACCGAACATCTCAAGACGCACAAAAAAGATCATCACTCGCGTCGTGGTTTGCTTATGATGGTTGGTCGCCGCCGCCGTTTGCTTGACTATCTAAAGCGCAAAGAAGTTGACCGATATCGAGCGATCATCGCGAAGTTAGGTCTGCGGAGGTAATCGTTCTAAAGAATTACTCGCGTTTTTATTCTTGTTCGACCCTCGTGGCTCTCACCGGAATTACTCGCAGGTATAAGTAAAGACGTCGAAAAATAATCAGAGAGGAGCGTCTTATGGAAGGCGCCATTCGTGTTTCCGGTCCTATCAACGCTGAAGGGACCATATTGTCGCTAGAGACGGGAAAACTTGCTCGTCTTGCTGCTGGAGCAGTTTTAGTTCAGATTGGTGACACCACCTTGCTCACTACCGTTGCGACTAGCAAGCCGCGCGACGGAATCGATTTCTTCCCGCTTACGGTTGACGTAGAAGAGCGGATGTACGCCGTAGGTAAAATTCCTGGGTCATTTTTTCGCCGTGAAGGTCGGCCTGGTGAAGCCGCTATTTTGACTTGTCGTCTTACCGACCGCCCGTTGCGCCCTTCGTTCCCCAGCGATTTTCGCAACGAAGTGCAGGTGATTTCCACCATTCTTGGCGCTGATCTTGAGAACCCCCACGACGTTGCTTCAATTAATGGCGCATCGGCGGCACTGATGGTGTCGGGGATTCCTTTTGATGGACCGATCGGTGCAGTACGCATCGCCGCTATTGACGGCGAATGGGTTGCTCACCCGACCTACCAGCAAGGTGATGAGTCCACCTTCGAAATGGTGGTGGCCGGTCGCAAACTTCATGATGGTGATGTTGCAGTAATGATGGTGGAAGCAGGCGGTACTGCTGGTTCGTTCGAAATGTATGAAGCCGGTGCGCCGAAGGTAACCGAAGAAACTATTGCTGATGGTTTGGAGTTCGCGAAACAGTGGATCTTGGCGTCTATCGAGTTGCAACTTGAACTAGTTAAAAAAGTTCAGGCGGAAAAAGGTCCAATTCAAGACATTCCTTATTCTCCTTCCATCGACTACACCGACGATATTTTCGATGCCATTGCCGACGAAGCGCGTACCGCTACTGCTCAAGCGATGTTTGTTGCGGATAAAAATGATCGCAACAACCGTCTTGACGAGATTGAGTCGGCCGCGATCGCTACTTTGGTTGGTTCTGACGAAGCTCCGGGACAATTTGCCGGGCGTACTGGTGAACTCAAAAAAGCGTTCCGTTCGTTGCAAAAGCAGGTCGTGCGTGACCGTATTGTCAATGAAGGCGTGCGTATTGACGGGCGTGGTCTTACCGACCTACGCCCGATTTCTTCTGAGGTTGGTTTGTTGCCTACTGCTCACGGAACCGGTTTGTTCCAGCGAGGTGAGACTCAAGTTTTGAGTGTGGTCACACTCGGAATGCCGCGTATGGAGCAAATGGTCGATTCGATTGGCACTGATGACCGGAAGCGCTACATGCATCACTACAACTTCCCGCCGTTCTCAACCGGTGAAACTGGCCGAGTGGGATCACCTAAGCGGCGTGAAATCGGTCACGGGGTACTGGCAGAACGAGCATTGGTGCCCGTGTTGCCTAGTGCCGAAGAATGGCCCTACACCTTGCGAGTGGTGTCTGATGTGATGTCGTCCAACGGCTCCACTTCAATGGCGTCAGTGTGTGGATCGAGTCTCTCTTTGATGGATTCTGGTACTCCGCTTAAAGCTCCGGTGGCGGGAATTGCCATGGGCCTCGTTTATCACGATGGAAAATACGTCACCCTTACCGACATCCTCGGAGCGGAAGACGCTTTCGGCGACATGGACTTCAAGGTGGCCGGAACTCGTGATGCCATTACTGCTTTGCAACTCGACACCAAAATTGCTGGCATTCCCGCCAGTGTTCTGGGCGACGCATTGCGCCAGGCTCGAGAGGCACGATTGCAAATCCTTGACATTATGAACGAGGCCATCTCTGCCCCGCGTGAAGATGTAGGCCCCACCGCACCAAAAATAATCAGCATAGAAATACCGATTGACAAAATCGGTGAGGTGATTGGTCCTAAGGGCAAGGTCATTAACACTATTACTCAAGAAACTGGAGCCGATGTTTCGGTTAGTGACGATGGGGTAGTGGGTACGGTCTCAATTGGTTCTAAAGACGGGCAAGCCGTTGAAGAGGCTCGGCGTCGCATTGAACTAATTCTTGATCCACCGACCGCCGAATTGGGAGCGATTTACACCGGTCGAGTGGTGAACGTGACTAAATTTGGAGCGTTTGTAAATATCTTGCCTGGTCGAGACGGGCTGCTGCATATCTCTAAATTGGGTGGCGGTAAGCGCATCGATCGAGTTGAGGACGTGGTTAATCTTGGCGACGAAGTTGAAGTACGCGTTGATGACATTGACAACTCGGGCAAACTCTCGCTCAGCATGGCTAATGACGAAGGATCGAATTCTAGTGATAGCGATTCGGCTCCTAAGCGCGAAGCGAGCAAATCTGACTCAAGTCGGAGTGCGGTTTCGTTTGAAGATACTTGGGAAGCTAAAGCTAAAGAAGAGTTCGGTGACCTTGGTCCCGACGATGCTGGCCGAGGGGAGAAAAACTCGGGTGGAAATCGCGGCGGCGGTAAGCGGCGGCGCTAACTCTTCGTGGGCGAAGCCGTAGAACGCAGCATCCTTGACTCGGGGCTGCGGGTAGTTACCGAAGCACTGCCGGGCTTACGCTCGGCCTCAGTAGGTTTTTGGGTTGGTACGGGTTCGCGCGACGAGACCGACCAGATATCCGGTGCTAGCCACTTTCTTGAACACTTGCTGTTCAAGGGTACGGCTCGTCGAGGAGCACTTGAGATTGCCAACTCGGTTGAGTCGGTGGGTGGAGACATGAATGCCTTTACCACCCACGAAGCAACAGTTTTCTACGTACGCGTTCCTGATGAGCGGATCTACGAAGCGCTCGACATTCTTTCTGACATTGTTTGGTCTCCAAGTTTGCGCGGCGAAGATGTTGACGCAGAGCGGCAAGTCATTCTCGAAGAGATTCGCATGCACGACGACTCACCCGAAGATTTAGTCCACGATGTTTTTGCCCAAGCGATATTTCCTGATCACGCAATTGGGCGCACAGTGATTGGGATTCCCGAAACTATTAATTCTTTGGGGCCAAAAGAAATAGGCGATTTTCACGCCGCTCATTACCATCCGAGCAATGTGGTGGTCGCTGCCGCCGGAAATCTCAACCATGACGAAGTGGTTAAGCAAGTTGAAGCCGCCTTGCTCCCCGACACGAGTCGCCAGCGCCCCGAGCGTGAGGTTTGGACGGGCGGGACTGCCCCAAAGAGATTGGCAGTGGTTGAACGCGATAGTGAACAAGCCCACGTCGTGTTAGGGATGCGCGCGCTGCGCGGTGATGACCCCGATCGTTACGCCTTTGCGGTACTCAACCAAGTTTTGGGCGGCGGAATGTCTTCTCGATTGTTTCAAGAAGTGCGAGAAAAACGGGGTTTGGCTTATTCGGTTTATGCCTATCGCAGCGCTTTCGATGAAACCGGCACGTTTGCCATTTCGGCCGGTACGGCTCCGGATCGACTGCCAGAACTCTTAGAAGTAATCGGCACCGAAATTGATCGAGTGATTGTCGACGGAGGAGTGGGGGACGACGAATTGATGGCCGCTAAAGGTCACCTCACCGGATCGTTAGCGTTGTCGCTGGAAACCTCAGGCTCGAGGATGCACCGGATTGGGTCAAACGAACTGTCGCTAGGAGAGATTGCCACGCTTGATGAACTCGTTGACCGAGTCAACGCAGTGGGTCCTGGTGATATAGCTCGAGTAGTAGAGCGAGTCATGGCCCCTCCAGAAAGATCTCTGGCGGTAGTGGGCCCAGTCAAAACCGCCGAGGTAAAGGCGTTGTTTAATTAACTCACGAATGTTCGTGTTCGGCCCGACTGGTTGCCGGTAGCCTGAAGTGATGGCATCGAAACGAGTTGGAGTATTTGGGGCCGGCGGGCGCATGGGCGCTGCGGTTTGCGCCGCGGTGGCTAGTGCTCCCGACTTAGATTTGGTCGCGGCCATCGATCCTGCGTGGGCTGGAGTCGAACTCAGTGAGCGGGGCGTTGTCGATACCGGTTTAGTGATCTCTCCGAATGCGGCTGAGTTGGTAAAAGTAAAAGCTGAAGTAGTAGTCGATTTCACGGTGGCCGAGGCGGCTCGGGATAATTTAGTTTGGTGCGCGGAAAATGAGATTCACGCTGTAGTTGGCACCACCGGATTTTCGACCGCCGACCTTGAAGATATTCGCGTTCGCTTTGAAGCCAGTAAAGCCAATGCGCTCATCGCCCCTAATTTCGCTATTGGCGCAGTTCTTATGATGCGCTTTGCTGAACTTGCCGCACCGTATTTCGAAACGGCCGAGATAATCGAACTCCATCACGACCAAAAAGTTGATGCCCCTTCCGGAACGGCTATCCTCACCGCCGAGCGCATGGCCGCAGCATCAGGCGACTTCGCCGCCGACCCTACTGAGCAGGTAGTGATCGCGGGTGCTCGAGGGGCAAGTGGACCGGGTGGAATTCCGATTCACTCAGTTCGTATGCGGGGAATGGTTGCGCACGAAGAGGTAATTCTAGGTTCTACTGGACAAACACTAACCGTACGCCACGATTCGTACGATCGAACTTCGTTCATGCCTGGAGTCTTATTAGCGATTCGATCAGTATTCGATCGCCCAGGGCTTACCGTAGGACTTGACGCACTGCTTGATATCTAAAATGAGTGACGCTAAGGAGCGGGTCTACTCCGCTACTTATACTCGCGTCGCCCGGGTTGGTCTTGATAAAACAACTCTCGATGATGTTGCTAAGGAAGCAGAAATTTCACGTGCCACTTTGTACCGCATGTTTCCTGGTGGTCGAGAACAAATACTGCGGGAAACTATCGGGGCCGAGATGGACCGATTTTTTATTTCCTTAGCGAACGCTATTGCTGACGCCTCCGATATTGAGACTTGCTTAGAACGCGGGCTTATATTTGCCCGGAAGTCTTTGTTAGAACACGCGGTGCTCCAGAAGATTTTGACTACCGAGCCCGAGGCGTTACTTCCGATTATCACGATTGAGCAACACCGAATCGTGGGGGAGATCGCTCAATATCTAGTCCCGCTAATAAGCGCGGAGAAGGATCGGCTTCGATCTGACCTCGATCCCGCGCGCGCGGCAGAGTTCTTAGCCCGTATGGTGCTATCAATCATTGCCAGCCCCGGGCGCTGGGATCTAAGCGACCCTCAGGCGGTTCACGCTTTGGTGGGCGAAGAACTGTTGGCTGGGATTCTTCAACTCCGGTCTTGATATTTACCCATACCGCGTATGGGTTTACTGAGGCTTGACGATGAGACAAAAAGAGTCATAATGTCTCATATATGGCTTTAACCTTTGCCCCCGAAAAAGATCAGGTGCGAGCTGATCTTGAGCTGCCCGTAATTGATGGCACTAACGACGGCATTAAAGAACGAGCGCTTATTGCCACGTGTGAGTGCATTGCTCGCTTGGGCTTTGCCAAAACCACTCTTGACGACGTCGCGCGCGCGGCTCAATGTTCTCGGGCCACTCTCTATCGTTACTTTCCTTCCAAGGCCGAAATGGTGCGCGATGCAGTAAGGGCAGAAGTGATGCGCATTACGCGCGCGATTCATTTTGCTGCTGAAGAACAAGACAGTCTTGAAGACACGGTGGTGGCAGTACTTTTAGCGGCCGGGCGAGAAATAGGAGAGCATCCGGCTCTGCGGTATGTAGCTAATTTTGAATCCGAGCGTTTGCTTCCCCATTTGGCTTTTACTGGCGGCGATCGCTTTTTGAGTCGAGCGGCCAAGATAATTACTCCTTGTCTCGAACCTTACTTAGGGGATAAATCTAACCGAGCGGCCGAGTGGATCGCGCGTAACGGTTTAACCCTTTGGCTCACTCCAACAGACGCCGGGGCGCTTACCAATCCCGTAGCACTGCGGGCTTACGTGAGGGAGTTCGTTTTACCCGCGTTCACTAGCGAAGTTAAAAAATCTAAAATTCAAAATCCAAACGGGAGGCTATAAAATCATGGCTACTACTAACGAAGAACTTATCGGACGGTCTCAAGTAGACGATATTGAGGCGATATTGGCAGTCTCTAATGGTGATTCTGATAGCAAGCAACACAGTATTGTCACCGAACAAGAAGTTTCTTTTACTTGGGACTACGAACAAACCCGTGAGCCACTGCGCAAACTGTATGAAAAAGCCAAGACCTCGCAGTGGAACGCTAACGATCTCCCGTGGCATCTCGAGGTTGATCAAGAGGCAGTAGTAGCGGCTAACCAAGCGGCTAACAGTTACCTTTATCAAGAAGGAATGGATATGTCCGGCACTCCTTTCGCCAAGTGGGGCGATAAAGAGTGGTTGGCGTTTGGAGTTGAGTCGCAGAACTGGACGCTTTCGCAGTTCATGCACGGAGAACAAGGTGCGTTGCTTTGTACTGCACAAATAGTTGAAACTGTTCCGTGGATTGATGCTAAGTATTACGCCTCAACTCAAGTAGTTGACGAAGCTCGTCACGTGGAAGTATTTGCCCGTTATCTAGACACCAAGTTGTCGGGGCATTACCCCATTAACGCACACTTAAAAGCCTTGCTCGATGACATCATTACTGATTCTCGTTGGGACATGACCTACCTAGGTATGCAAGTAATGGTCGAAGGATTGGCGCTGGCGTCGTTTGGCTTCATGCGTCAGATGACTACTGAACCTCTCATCAAAGAACTTTTGCGTTACGTCATGAGCGACGAAGCTCGCCACGTGGCTTTTGGTGTGTTGTCGTTGCAGGAGTACTACAAAGAACTAGACGGTAAAGAAATTCGTGAGCGTCAAGAGTTCGCTTACGAAGCTGCGGTACGCATGCGTGATCGCTTCTTGCAACAAGAAGTCTGGGAGCGCATGGGTGTCGACGTAAAAGAAGCGGTTAAGTTTGTTATGCAAGCTCCTGACCGTCCAATTTTTACGGGCATGTTGTTCTCTAAGATCGTGCCTAACTGCAAGAAGCTAGGGCTTCTTGACGCGGGTGACGGCTGGCTGCGCGAGAAGTTCACCGAGTTGGGAGTTATTCAGTTTGAGGACTGGGCCGACACCAGTGAAGAGTACAGCTCGCTTGATGCTGTTACGCAAGATCGCGAAGAAGCCGCGGTCTAGCTCTTCGTCTTGAGGCAGTAGCCTCTTACAAATGGCGACACCGGTTCGCGTCGTCTTTTTGGGCGGCCTAGGAGAAATTGGGCGCAACTGCTTTTGTCTTGAAGTAGAGGGACGCATTGTTGTCGTTGATTGCGGCTTGATGTTTCCCGACGCCGACATGCCCGGAGTCGACCTGGTCCTACCGGACTTCACTTATCTTCGTGACCACGCCGACCAAGTTGACGGGATTGTTCTTACTCACGGCCACGAAGACCATGTAGGGGCACTGGGGTATCTGTTGGCTGATGTTTCCGCCCCGATCTACGGCTCCCCGCTGTGCTTAGGTTTCGCTCGGAAACGATTAGAAGAAGCTCGGGTGATGGACCGCACCACGCTCGTTCCCGTTGGCGATGGTGATGTAGTGCAGATTGGACCCGTTACGGCGGAGTTCATTCCGGTCACCCATTCAGTCCCGCACGCGTTTGCGGTGGCTTATTCAACTTCAGTCGGAACGATTTTGCACACGGGTGATTTCAAACTTGACCTAATGCCCGTTGATGGGCGCCGCACTGATGTATCACGACTCGGTGAACTGGGTCGGCAAGGGGTAAAACTCCTGTTGTCTGATTCGACTAACGCGGAGACGCCGGGCCGTACTGAATCGGAGTCGAGCGTGGGTCCAGTAATTGAAGATTTATTACACCGGTATTCAGATCGTCGTTTTGTGGTGGCTTCGTTCGCTTCCCACTTACACCGCATACAGCAAGTCGCTTACGCCGCGGTAGCGGCGGGTCGGCAAGTGGCATTTGTAGGTCGTTCAATGATTCATAACACCGCGTTTGCTCGTGAAATCGGCCTGTTTGATCTACCGGCTGATCGGGTTATAGACATTGAAGACGCCACCAAACTTGCGCCCGGGAAAGTTTGTGTTATTTGCACTGGTTCTCAAGGTGAGCCCATGAGCGCGTTGTCATTAATGGCGGCCAGCGAACATAAACATATAAAACTTGGTCCCGAAGATGTAGTCGTTATTTCCGCGCACGCTATTCCAGGTAACGAAGTGAGTGTTTCTAAAGTTATTGACGCGCTTTATCGTTCGGGGGCCGAAGTCATTCACGGTGGCTCAGCGCCGGTGCACGTTTCGGGGCACGCCGCCCAAGATGAGTTGAAGTCAATGATTGATCTCGTCAAACCGGAGTGGTTCGTTCCGGTTCACGGCGAGTTTCGTCATATGGTTCACCACGCCCGATTGGCTAACGAAATGGGGGTCGATTCTGATCACATTATTGTTTGTGAAGATGGTGACGCATTGGTTATGCAAGGAGACAAGGTCTCAGTAAAACGCCGAGCAGTCCCGGCGGGATATCAATACGTCGACGGCATCACGGGCGATCTTGATCCGGGAGTTTTGCACGACCGGCGTTCACTCGCAGAAGAAGGGTTTGTAGTTGTGATCGTCACCGTTGTGGCTACTACCGGGGAGATTGTCACTGGCCCTGAGATAGTCACGCGTGGGTGGGTGCACGCCGATGAAGCCGAAGAGTTGCTCGAAGATGCTCGCGAAGCCGTTCGCAGTGCGATAGCCCAAGGTGCAGCTAACGATGCTATTGATGCAGAAACTTTGCGCCGGCGAGCGCGACGGGCACTGGGGCGTTTGATAAATGAACGTACTCGGCGTCGGCCTACGATTATCCCCGTGATCATGGAGGTATGAAGCAGTGATTCGCGATTGGTCAAACTTTATTGGTGGCCGGACGGCTTTAGTGACTGGAGCTGGCGACGGTGTGGGGCGAGCCATTTCTATGCATATGGCGCGCGCGGGTGCTGAAGTATGGATAAACGATATTGACGCCGCTCGCGCCGACAAAGTAGTGGCGGAGATTATTAGCGAAAGCGGTATCGCTCATTCGGTTGTCGCTGATGTATGCAATCCTGAATCGGTGCATGCTATGTATGACTCCACTGGACCCGTAGACATTTTGGTCAACAACGCCGGCAGCGGTGTGCGCTCATGGGTCGACGGAAGCAATCGGCTAGTTACTTTCGCGGAGAGTTCGCCCGCGGAGTGGGAACCGCTAATGCGGGTGAACCTAACCGGTGTACTTCACGTAACCCATACTTATTTGCCTGGGATGTTGGCGAAAGAGTGGGGGAGAATTTTATCTATCGTTTCTGATGCCGGTCGACGGGGCGAGCGTCGGCAGGTTGTTTACGGTGCGGCTAAAGCTGCGGCTATGGGATTTTCTCGTGGGCTCGCGGCCGAAGTGGGCCGCCGCGGGGTGACGGTAAATTGCATTTCTTTGGGAGCAATGCAACACGGATCCCTCGCCGATGCTGTCGCCGATGACCCTGATCTCGAGGGAAAACTCGCCGCGGCTTACCCAATCGGGCGTTTGGGCCGAGTGGACGACCCCGCTCCGCTCGCGGTTTTGCTCTGCAGTGATGCTGCCGACTGGATCACGGGCCAGGTATATCCCGTAGACGGTGGCTACGCTCCGGCGCTTTAGGCTAATCAACCCCAGATAAAATCAAGTGCGGTAACGGTCAAACGCCCAAAGGCTCAACTGGCGTCGTTATTGGGTGCTCCTGAGGCCCTTGTTGCTGGTGTTAGCGTTAGTGGGTGGCAACTCGCATAGGTTCTCGGGGTAAAACTCGAACTAAGGCCAAACCCAAGACTCGCGCCACCGCTAAGCGCGCCACCGCTAAATCGACCTCCCGCTCGGCTCCTCGCCGAAGTAGCCGGCTCAAAGAGTCGGCTCGGCGCGACCTCGAAGGCCACGGGGCCGATGCTTTAGCTATCGGTCTAGTCGTTTTGGCTGCTCTCGCGATGCTGGGCTTAGTTTCGGATCTAGCTGGCCCGGTCGGGGTGACGATTGCCAATACTTTAGGAACGGTTTTAGGGCGAGCCCGCTACGCGGTACCGGTGGTTTTTCTAGTGCTGGCGGTGGCGTGTTTCGCTCAGCGCCCTGCTTCATCTCGCTCACTTGATCGCAAAGAGAAGAAGGAAAAAGAAAATTCTGAAACTGACGATTACGCCAACAGCGACAATGAGTTGGCCCTCGCGTCTTCTGAACTCGCACCCTTGCGCGTCGGTATTGGTTTTATCCTTCTAGGGATAGCGGCCGTGGGGGCATTGCAGTTAGCGGCGGGCGATCCCTCAATCAATGCCTCGGGGGCCCGGTTACGCGACGCGGGGGGTTACACCGGAGTAGTAGTTGGCGGCGGTTTATCTTCGGCGGCAGGGGTAGTGGGGGCGGCCGTAGTGCTATTTGGTTTTGCTTTGTTAGGCACTTTGTTAGCTCCTGGGATTCCGATGCGCGACGCGATCTCGTCAATTGGCCGAGGGTTTCGTTCGTTCTTTTCTTTTTCGGGGCGCGCGGTTCGTAAGTTTGGTGAGATGCCCAGCCACGACCAAGAAACTGATGCGCCCGAGCCGGATGCCAACGTGAGCATCGACTTAGCCGACCCGCCGGTCGAGGCTATAACTCCAGTTTTTGACGCGTCTTTGCCGCCCGAAGGTGAAGAGTATGACGACTCAACCGAAATAGTGGTTGAAGACGATGGTCAAACCGCCTTGGGCTTTGGTTCCCGCTCGGGTAAAAAGCGCGGTGCTTGGAAGTTACCGCCGAGCAATCTTTTACAAAAAGGTGAAAAAACAACTATCGATCAAAAAATGGTTGACGAAAGCGGTCGCCTCTTGCAAGCGGCGCTCGAACAACATGGCGTCGGCGCTACTTTGATTGGGGCCACCGTCGGTCCCACGGTTACTCGCTACGAACTCGAACTCGCGCCCGGGGTGAAAGTAAGTCGAGTAACCGGCTTGAGTCACGACCTCGCTTACGCCATGGCCGCCGCCGATGTACGCATTTTGGCCCCCATACCGGGGCGTTCGGCGGTGGGGGTTGAGGTTCCCAACAAGGCTCGTCAACTTGTGACTCTAGGTGACATCCTCAACGCTCCCGAAGCCAAAAGTGCCCAGCACCCTCTCGAGGTTGGATTGGGTCGCGACATTGCCGGCCGGCCGGTGATGCTTAATCTCGCCGCGCTGCCTCACGTTTTGATTGCCGGTGCCACCGGAGCCGGTAAATCGAGTTGTATCAACTCTTTAGTTACTTCGCTGCTCATGCGTACCACTCCCGATCAGGTGCGCATGATTTTGGTTGACCCCAAGCGGGTCGAACTCGGGGCGTATAACGATGTTCCTCACCTGTTAACTCCGGTAGTTACTGATCCTAAAAAAGCGGCTAACGCACTTTCGTGGGCCGTGCGCGAAATGGATCTGCGCTACGAGATGATGTCAGAAGTGGGGGCGCGCGACATCACGGGTTACAACTCGTTAATTGATTCGGATAGTTTGCCCACGCCATCTGAGCCTGACCCGGTAACCGGTAAAGGATACGAGCGACTGCCTTTTATTGTCATCGTGGTCGACGAACTCAACGACTTAATGATGGTGGCTGCGCGCGACGTGGAGGCCAGTGTTTGCCGGATTGCTCAGATGGCCCGAGCGGTTGGTATCCATCTCGTTATCGCCACTCAGCGACCTTCGGTTGATGTAATCACTGGTGTCATCAAAGCCAATATTCCGAGCCGGTTGGCGTTTAGCGTTTCGAGTTTGGCCGACTCTCGCGTCATTCTCGACCAAGCGGGGGCCGAAAAATTAATTGGTCAAGGGGACTTGCTGGCTATTACTGCGAGTTCGAACCGGGCTCAGCGTATCCAAGGGGCTTGGGTGGAAGAGGCGTGTGTACGCAAGGTGGCCGCGCACTGGAAACGTCAAGCGGCACCCGAAATGTACGTCGAAGGTATTGCCGAAGAAACTTCTACTTCTGTTAACGGGGCGGAAGACTCAAATAACGATGACCCGCTTTTAGTAGAAGCGATGGAGTTGGTGGTTCGAGCGGGATCGGGCTCCACCTCAATGCTGCAGCGCAAGTTGCGAGTGGGATTTTCTCGGGCCGGGCGGTTGATCGATCTCCTAGAGCGTAAGGGCGTAGTGGGGCCCGCTTCGGGCTCGAAGGCGCGTGAAGTGCTTATGAGCGTTGATGAGTTTGAGGCTATGGAGCGCCGCGGCGAGTCTTGACCTACCGCTCTCATTTTCGGGGCACGCTTCGCCGGTAACATTACCCAATGGCTTTTGAAACCAAGACGGCGAGGTTTTGGGTAGAGACTCTGGGGTGTCCTAAGAACGCGGTCGATTCGGACAAGGTAACCGCATCGCTTTTGGGCGACGGGATGATTCCGGCCGATAATCCTGAAGGCGCTGATCTAGTAGTGGTGAACACCTGCGCGTTCGTTGAAGCGGCCCGACAAGAATCAATCGATACCGTTCTCGACTTGGCCGCTCGGCGTCAAGCGGGCGCTCGGGTGGTGGTTACCGGTTGTTTAGCCGAACGCTACGGCGAGGAGTTGGCTACTTCACTCCCCGAGGTTGACGCGGTAGTTGGTTTTGCGGGCGAGGGTTCGCTGGCGAAGTTTTCTCCCGTAGCCCTTACTCCAATTTCGCTGCCCGTTCAGTGGGCCGGTGGAAAATCATTGCCGGTGCGCCCGGACGGGGTGGTGCGGGACTTGCTGGAGTTACCCAGGTCGACCCCCAGCCGACCGTGGGCGTATCTGAAAATTGCCGAAGGCTGCGATCGGGCCTGTGCTTTTTGCGCCATTCCGTCGTTTCGGGGCGCCCAACGATCTCGCTCGTCGGAAGTAATCATGGCCGAAGCTCGAGAACTGGTCGAAGCCGGAGTGGTCGAACTCGTTCTAGTGGCTCAAGACCCTGCGTGGTACGGCCGCGACATCGGTGCCCCGGGGGCACTGGCGGGTTTGTTGCAACAACTCGATTCCGAGTTGGGCCCGAGTGGGTTGCTGCGAGTTCGGATTCTCTATCTGTACCCGAGCGAAGTAAAGGGTGAGCTAGTCAGGACGATGTTGGAGTTGCCGACGCCGGTGCCCTACTTCGATTTGTCGCTCCAACACGCCGACCGGGCGCTGTTGGCCAGAATGAAGCGGTGGGGTGGGGCAGAAAAGTTTATGGCGATGATTGATTCAATTCGCGATCAAGAGCCCACCGCAACCTTTCGGTCGTCGTTCATCGTGGGCTTCCCGGGCGAAACCGAAAGTGCGCACGAATCTTTGCTCGAATTTTTGTCTGCCGCTCAACTCGATTGGGCCGGGTTTTTCCCGTTTTCTCCCGAAGAGGGCACGGCGGCAAATAGTCTCGACCAAACCGTGACCGAAGAGTTGATGAACGAGCGACTGCGAGAGTGTGAAGAAGTTCAGACCCCGATAACCCAAGGCGCGCGCGACGCTATTGTGGCGAGTGAGACCGATCTCGAAGTTTTGCTTGACGAGGTTGACCCAAATACTGGAATAGCGGTGGGTCGTAGCCACCGAGAAGCCCCCGAGATTGATGGGTTGATTTATGTCTCTGGCGGTCTCAATTTGACCCCCGGAGTAATGGTCAAGGCCAAAGCCCAAGCGGCTCTAGGGCCTGATCTGTACGCCGATTTTGTGCGGTTAGCCGATCCCGACTTGAGCGGCATCAATCCAATAGGGTCAAGCGCGTGAATCAGCCATCGCCGCGCGCTACTCGATTCGGTGAGACCGCCATTTTCACTCTGGCCAATTTGGTTACTTTGGCTCGGCTGGTATTGGCTATCCCGGTGTTGGTGCTTATGCTCGATCAGGGGGCCAACTGGCTCACCTACGCCGGCTGGGCGGTACTGGCGTTTTCGGACCGGCTCGACGGGTATCTCGCTCGGCGTGAAGGCACCACTCGCTCGGGCGCCTTTTTAGACCCAATGGCCGACAAGGTCATGGTGCTGGGTGGGTTCATCGTTTTGGGCATCAACGGTGATTTCGCGTGGATCGCGGTGGCGATAGTGGTACTGCGAGAAGTTTCGGTTTCGATTTACCGAGTAGTGGCTGCTCGAAGAGGAGTCTCACTACCGGCACTTAGGTTGGGCAAGTGGAAGGCTGCGGTGCAGTACTTTGCCGTGGGCTTTGTTTTGTTTCCTCCTACCGCGGACATCATTTGGTTCCAACAGATCTGGCTGTGGTCGGCAGTGGCCCTCTCGGTAGTTTCGGGTATTGAAATTATTCGCGCCGGTTGGGGCCCAAATAAAAGCACTGGGCCTTATCCCGCTTTATGAAGTGCAATGTTCTCGCCATCGGAACTGAGCTATTACTCGGCCAGATAGTCGACACCAATAGTGCGTGGCTCGGTGAACAACTCGCACTGGCCGGAATAGATTCTTACGATCATCGTAAAGTAGGCGACAACCTTGGTCGCATGGTCACCGCGCTGAGCGACTTACTCGATGAAGCCCAAGCAGTTATTGTTTGCGGCGGGCTTGGCCCCACTCCCGACGACGTAACCCGAGAAGCCATCGCTGAAGTGATGGGGGTTCCCCTTGTTCGGCGCGAAGAATTGGTTGCCCAGATTGCGGCCATGTTCGGTATGCGGGATCGAGATATGCCAGCTAACAATCTGCGCCAGGCCGATATCCCTGAAGGAGCCCGCGTTATTCCTAACGCTCTAGGTACCGCCCCCGGAGTTATGGCCGAGATTGCCGGCAAAGTAATTTACGCGGTTCCCGGAGTTCCCTACGAGATGCAAGCCATGATAAAAGATTTTGTTATCCCTGATCTGCTGGAGCGGGCGGGCATGCGGTCAGTAATTGTTTCGCGGTCACTAAAAACTTGGGGTACTTCGGAGTCGGGTCTAGCCGAAATGATCGCGACTCAAGTTGACGCACAGAGCAACCCTTCGATTGCCTTTTTAGCTCGGGGCATAGAGGGGCTTTATGTGCGCCTCACGGCTAAGGCGGCGAATGAATCGGACGCGCGGGCGTTGATTGAAACCGAAGAGACCGAGTTGCGAGCAATTTTGGGCGATTTAATTTTTGCCGTTGACGACGAAACGATGGAGTCAGTGGTACTGAAGGCCTGCGCCGAGCGGGGGTGGAGCCTGGGTGTCGCCGAGTCACTTACCGGCGGTTTGATTGGAGCGCGTCTGGCCAATGTTCCCGGGGCGAGTGCAACTTTTCGGGGTTCAATTGCCAGTTACGCCACCGAGGTCAAACGATCGGTGCTGGGAGTTACCGCGAGTTCGGTGGTGAGTGCTGAGTGTGTCGCCCAAATGGCCGAGGGGGCCCAAAGAGTGTTGGGGTGCGACGCGGCGGTGGCGGTTACCGGAGTGGCGGGCCCGGACGAACAAGAAGGTCAGCCGGTAGGGACGGTGTGGTTTGGCGTAGCGGTGGCCGGCCACGCAACCGAGACGGTGTCAACCCGATTGCCCGGTGATCGAGAGCGGATCCGTCAGTTCTCTACCATCTCGGCGCTCAATCTATTGAGACTTCGCCTTAATTCTTTTTAATTTTCACCGTTCTAGCCGTGGCGCTCGGAGTGCCGCCGGTGGGAGTGAACAGAACTTTTAGGCGCACCGAAAGAGCCTCTTTATTTGTTGGTGATGAAGTAGTCAATAGCGAGCATTTGAGTCGGTAGGTTGCGGCCTTGGTCGCTGTTTGGGCGTTCCAGCACAACGGAGTACTACTCGCCGGGGCACTCTCGCCGAGAACCGAGACAATGCCTGCGCCCGGCACCCGCACGCTAACGTTTATTACCGACTTAGCGGTACTCGCAGTGATAATGCGGGCTCGATTAGGTAGCGGTGGCGCGCCGGTAGCTATGCGCCCGATGCGGTTTCCCGCTAGTTCGCCAAACCACATGTCGCCACTCGGACCGGGTGCGATTCCGTGCACTCCGGCCGCCGGTGAGATACCGGTGCTGAACTGTTTTATTGTTCCGGCGGGCGTAATGCGACCGATCTGGTTTGCTAGAGCAGTTCCGGGTTGGGTGAACCACAAATTGCCGTCGGCTCCGGGGGCAATGCCTAGGGGTTGCGCGCCGGCCGGAATCCCTTTGGAGAACTCGGTGACTTTGCCTTGAGGAGTGATGCGTCCAATTCGGTTGCCCTTGAGTTCGGTGAACCACAGGTTGCCGTCAGAGCCGGCGGTGATGTCCCACGGGTAACCGCCACTGGTAATCCCGGCCGAGAATTCGGTAACTTTGCCGGCCGGGGTGATGCGCCCGATTTGATTAGCGCCCGGCTCGGTGAACCACAGGTTGCCGTCGGGCCCGTCGGTGATGAATTCAGCCGAGTTGGAAATAGGGAATTCTTTAATTTCTCCGGCCGGAGTGATGCGACCAATCTGATTAACTCCGGTTTCGGTGAACCATAGGTTGCCGTCGGGCCCGGCGGTGATGAACTGAGGTTGCGCGCCGGCAGTAATGCCGTTGGTGAACGAGGTGACTTCGCCCCCCGGGCTGATGCGCCCGATTGCGCCGGTGGTTACTTCGGTAAACCACACGTTTAAGTCGGCTCCTACTGCGAGCCCACGGGGTCCGGCATTGGCGGGAAGGTTAGATGTGGCCGAGGAGATCTGACCAGTCTTTGATATTCGGTTGATTTGGTTAGCGTAAAACTGAGCAAACCAAGCTTGTCCGTCGAGGGTGGTTAAAAGATCGGCGATTCCCGCGTTAGTGGTGCCGTTGAGGGGGTATTGGGTTACCTGTCCGACTGCATCAGAACTGGATTTTGCTGCGGGCATTAGTGCGACTAGACCTACCAGCGCAACCACACCCGCGGCTCGTTTCAATTTATGAACTGGTGGCCGCATTTTGCGACGGTAACAGGTTGTGGGTGGGTGCACGCGAGGGGAAGTGTTATCCAAGTGGAATGAGGCGGTCAGATGACATCAGTCGGAAATGATTGACTCACGGGGCGAGCGTCACGCGCTGTGCGGGTTTCCGTCCGTTTCCGCCCCCCAAACCCTAGTAAACAAGCCATTTTAAGGGGTATCCTTGACCCCGAACGCATGTTCGATTAGTCTCACGCGTGTAATTCACTCATAACCGTCACACCCTCGTCGTACCTTCTCAATCAACCAACGGGCACCCGCCCCAACAACCGAAAACCCCTCAGGGGGAGACCAGGAGAATCCAATGGAAGAAAAACAAGCTCTCGAAATGGCCCTCGGCCAAATTGAAAAGCAATACGGTAAAGGCGCCATCATGCGCCTAGGTGAGCGGTCGCACGTAGGTATCGCTGCTATTCCTACCGGTGCTTTGGCCCTCGACCTTGCTTTGGGTATAGGTGGGTTACCTCGAGGTCGGGTAGTAGAGATTTTTGGTCCTGAAGCCTCCGGTAAGTCAACGCTGGCGATGCACGTTGTGGCCGAGGCCCAGCGCAACGGTGGTGTGTGTGCCTACATTGATGCGGAGCACGCGATGGATCCTAATTACGCCAGCGCTATCGGCGTCAATGTTGACGAGCTTTACATCTCTCAACCCGACACCGGAGAACAAGGCCTTGAAATCGCCGATATGTTGATTCGCTCCGGCGCGCTCGACGTGGTGGTAATCGACTCCGTGGCCGCGTTGGTGCCTCGGGCCGAAATCGAAGGTGAAATGGGTGCGAGCCATGTAGGCTTGCAGGCTCGTTTGATGAGCCAAGCCCTGCGCAAACTCACCGCGAACTTAAATCGCTCGCGCACAGTATGTGTGTTCATCAACCAGCTGCGAGAAAAAATCGGTGTGATGTTTGGATCACCCGAAACCACTCCGGGTGGACGAGCGTTGAAGTTCTATTCGTCAGTTCGCCTAGATATTCGTCGTATTGAGGCGATTAAGGACGGCGCCGAGGTTACGGGTAACCGCACTCGAGTAAAAGTGGTGAAAAATAAGGTTTCCCCGCCGTTTCGCCAGGCTGAATTCGACATTATGTACGGCAAGGGCATCAGCCAAGAAGGTTCACTACTCGATGTTGGAGTAGATCTCGGAATCATCAATAAGGCTGGAGCTTGGTTCACTTACGAAGGTGAGCAACTAGGTCAAGGACGAGAGAACTCCAAAGTATTTTTGGCTGAACACGTCGACATGATGCTGGAAATTCTGGAGAAGATCCGGGTCGCGGCTGGCATTGGCGACTTCGAAGCCGTTGACGCGGCTCGTGATGCTGCCGGCTTGGCTGCTATTGCCGAAGAAATGAAAGTCATGACCGAGGCGGCTACGGCCGAAAAGGCCAAGGCCAACGGTAACGGCTCAACTCCCGAGCCCGACCCGACGGTTGTGGACGAACCCGCCCCTGCGCCGACTAAGGCCAAAGCGACCAAGAAGCCGGCTAACGCGGAAGCGGTTTAACTCAAGCCTCTAATCAAAGCCGCGGCTCCGGCTACTGCTGAAAGAATCAGCATGGCCGGCCGGAGCCAACCGCGGTCTATGAATATGTGGGTGTGGCGGCTGAGCCAGAAGCCCGCTATTAGGGCCGGTAAAAGTTCAAGAGAAAAGATGACCTGGTTGACGCTGATGGTTCCGGTAATTACGTAACCGATAAGCGAAAGTCCTCCGCTCACGGCAAAAAACGCTCCGAGAGTCGATCGAGTGGCCGGTCCGGGGTGGCGTTGGAGTAGTAGCGCCACTGGGGGTCCGCCGACTCCGCTGGCGGTGCCAAAAACGTTGGAGAGAAAACCTGTCCCTGCGCTGGTGGTCGGTTTGATCGGAATGCTCGCCGAAATCAAACTCAGACCGACGCCAAAAAGAGTGATTGAGCCGACCACTATTGCGATGTCAGGCCCTTCGAATTGAGTGACGATCAATAATCCAACCAAAGTCCCGGGTACTGCTCCGAGCAGCATCCAGGGCAAGGTGCGTCGGTCGATGGCGTGATGTTCTCTTACTAGAGAAGCGATGGTATGAGGGAAGGCGACTAAAACGAGTGATGCGGGCAAAGCGGCGGGTACGACAAGAGCAATGAACGGAGCACCGATAATACCAAGGCCAAAACCAATAGATCCTTGGACCAGCGAACCAAGAAATACGGCCACTAGGGCGACTATTAATTCTAGGGCGCTGACGTTCATGGCTGACCATCTTGTCAGGTCTTTACTGAGATCTAACTCTTTAGGGCGTAGTCGCTCCGCCTCGTAGACTCATGCCCATGACCCGTAGATTCCATATCCGCACTTTTGGGTGCCAGATGAACGAACACGACTCTGAGCAAATAGCGGGGTTGCTCGTGGCCGAAGGCATGGAGGCGGTCGACGATGTCGAAGAGGCCGATGTGGTGGTGCTCAACACCTGCTGCATAAGAGAAAATGCCGACAATCGGCTTTACGGCACTTTGGGACATCTCCGCTCTCTCAAAGAGCGTCATCCGGGGCTGCAAATTGCCGTCGGCGGTTGCTTGGCGCAAAAGGACCGAGCGAAGATCATGGCTCGAGCCGACCATGTCGATGTGGTTTTCGGTACTCATAACATCGCTCGTGCGCCCGCCCTGTTGGATCAGGCCCGCTTTGGTCCGGTAGTGGAAATCCTTGAAGAGCACGACGCCGACCCGACGGCTCTGCCCGCCCAGCGTAAATCTGGCCACTCGGCATGGATAACTATTCAGATTGGTTGCGATAACTCGTGCACTTTTTGCATCGTCCCGAGCGTGCGCGGCGCGGAGATCAGCCGTCGGATGGGCGACATCGTGAGCGAGGCCGAGCAATTGGCCGCCGATGGCGTGCGCGAGATAACGCTGCTGGGGCAAAATGTAAATTCTTACGGGCGCGACCTTGGCGCCGGTCAGTACCAACCCCAGTTCGCCGATCTATTACGCGCTATTGATGAAGTCGACGGGATTAGTCGGATCCGTTACATATCTCCTCACCCCAAAGACCTGCGTCCCGACACAATTGCTGCGATGGCTGAGTGTGATGCGGTGTGTGAGCACATTCACTTGCCGCTGCAGTCGGGGAGTGACCGAATTTTGGCCCGAATGCATCGGGGCTATCGAGCCGAGCGTTTTCTTGAGCGCCTCGGCGCGGCCCGAGCGGCCATTCCTGATCTCGCGGTGACGAGCGACATCATTGTAGGCTTTCCGGGTGAGACCGACGCAGATTTTGCTGCCACTTTGGCCGTCGCCGAAGAGGCCAAATTCGATAGCGCCTACACCTTCGTGTTCTCGCCTCGCCCGGGCACTCCCGCGGCCGAGATGGTCGACGATTTTGTTGACCCTGAGATAATCCGCGACCGGATGACTCAACTCACCGAGGTAATAGAGCGCCACGGAACGGCTCACCATAAGGCTCGCATGGGGCGAACGGAAGAGATCTTGATTGAGGGGCCCGAGAAGCGATCGAGCCGATCCAAGTCGACTGAAGATTCGGATCCCGCTGCGGTGCGAGTGTCGGGTCGTTCTCGACAAGGGAAAATGGTCCACCTAGAGGCCGATCTCGCTGCGGGAACGATCGCGAACGTGCTCATTACCGAAACCGCCCCCCACTGGCTGGCGGGAGAACTGGTGGAGATAGTCGAACCCGCTCCCATCCGACGAGTTCGCATTCCGCTTGCGGCGGGCTAGAGGGTGTTGGCGCCAACACCGGTAACTCATCTGGCTCTGGTAGGTCCAACCGCTTCGGGCAAGTCGTCGCTGGCGTTAACTGTGGCTAGAACTCTTGGGAATATCGAAATTGTTTCGGTTGATTCGATGCAGGTTTATCGGGGAATGGATATCGGGACCGCGAAGGCGACTTTATCGGAACAATCTGAGGTTCCCCATCACCTTCTCGATGTAGTTGATCCGCAAGATGATTACAGTGCGGCTCGCTTTCAGACCGAGGCTCGCGCCGCGGTGGCCGAAATCGAATCTCGAGGCAATAGAGCCTTGTTGGTGGGTGGAACCGGGCTCTACGTGCGAGCGGTAATAGACGATTATCGTTTTGCCGGCGAAGATTTAGCACTGCGAGCTGAAATCGAAGAACGGGTGGCCACCCCAGAGGGGTTGCGAGCGGCTTACGAAGAATTACAAGCGCGCGATCTGGCCGCCGCGAGTCGTATTGAACCCGACAACGCTCGGCGCATCGTGCGGGCCCTTGAAGTGATGGCCATCACGGGCCGGAAATTCTCTGAATCGTGGCTACCGCCGGGCGGGGCGACGATATTTCCCGTTGCTATTGCTGGGGTTTGGCGCACTCGGGCCGACTTGGCCGAGCGTATCGCCAGGCGGGTTAGCGCAATGCGCGAAGGTGGCCTGGTGGATGAAGTCGATGCGCTGTTGAGCCGGGGGAACCTTTCTCGCTCGGCCGCGGCCGCCATTGGCTATCGCGAAATGATCGACGCTCGGGCGGGGCGCTTCACGATCGACGAAGCCTTTGCCGAAATGGTACGCCGGACGCGCGCGTTTGCCCGTCGGCAACGCATGTGGTTCCGCCGCGACCCGCGCGTCGTGTGGTGGGGGGCGAGCGGTGCTCCCGAGAGTATCTTGCCCGGGCTTTTGGCGGGGTGGAGTAAATGAAACTTGCGGTCAGCCGACTCCACGGCACTCATAATGATTTTTTGGTCACCGTAGTGGCACCCGATGCGGCCGCTCCCGACGCAGATACGGCGCGTCGCGTGTGCGATCGGGCTCACTCGGGGGGCGGAGCGGACGGTTTGATCGCACTTCTGCCCGCTACTAACGACGCCGACTGCGCAATGGAGCTCCGCAACGCCGACGGTGAGCTCGCCGAGATGAGCGGTAACGGGATCCGATGTTTAGCTTGGGTGGCAGTGCGCGCCGGTCTCGCTCGGGGTAATCAATTGGTGGTCGAAACCGCGGCGGGACTGCGCACCCTCACTCTCACCATTGATCCGACCTCGGGGGAAATGCTTCGGGCTTCGGTTGATATGGGCCCGGCGGCCTTTTCCCCTGCGGCCGTTCCTGTCACCAGTGATTCGGTCGATAACTTGGCCGTTGACATTGATGGCGTCACCTACGAAGGCACCGCGTGCTCTATGGGAAACCCGCACTGGGCAATTTTGGTGACCGACCCCAAGGCGGTTGCGGTGGCACAAATTGGCCCGGTACTCGAATGCGACCAACGCTTCCCTGACCGCACCAACGTTGAGTTTTATCGGGTTATTGACCGATCCACGCTTGATATGCGGGTCTGGGAGCGAGGGGTGGGCGAGACTCAGTCGTGCGGTACCGGTGCTTGTGCCGTGGCCGCGGTGGCCCATCGAGCCGGGCTGGTCGACTCTGGGGTGCAAGTTCGGGTTCTGGGGGGAGAATTGTCCGTCGAACTTGGTTCCACGATTTTGCTGGGTGGGCCGGTGGTGTTTATGGGTGACGAAACGATCGAATTGTGAGTAAATGAACGAGACGCGACCACTCGGTGAGTAGATCGGGACGCAATACTAGGCGACTTACCGCTACTGAAATCGATCTGACGGTAACTCGCCAGTTGGCCTTGGTGGTGGGGACAGCGACTAACGAAAGATCTCGTGAGGAATGCGACTCTTCCCTCGAAGAGTTAGTGCAATTAGTTGACACCGCGGGAGCAGATGTTGTCGAGAGAGTTGTTCAATCGCGTGAGCGCCCTCATCCGGCAACTTACGTTGGTTCGGGTAAGGCACAAGAAATAAAAATGCTCACTCAAGCTCTTGATGTTGACGTAGTAGTTTTTGACGACGAACTTGCGCCTAATCAACAGCGTAACCTTGAAAAGATTTTAGAATGTGACGTTGTCGATCGCACTGCTTTGATTCTTGACATTTTTGCCCAGCACGCCACCACTCAAGAAGGAATGGTGCAAGTCGAGTTGGCGCAATTGCGCTACCGCATGCCTCGCCTAAGTGGCCGAGGGTTGCAGCTAAGTCAGCAAGGTGGTGGTATCGGAACTCGCGGGCCCGGCGAAACGCTCCACGAAGTCGATCGACGGCGTATCCGCACTCGTATGGCCCAACTTGAACGAGAGCTCGACCGGCTTGCCCGTACTCGTAGCAACCAGCGAAAAGCTCGGCAACGCAGCCGCATACCGGTTGTGGCCTTGGTGGGATATACCAATGCCGGCAAGTCGACGCTGCTCAACCGGATCACTGCGGCCGACGTTTACGTCGAGAACCGACTCTTTTCTACTCTCGACCCCACCACCCGAAAACTCTCCCTTCCGGGAGGGCAAATGGTGTTGTGCTCCGACACAGTGGGCTTCTTGCGGCGTTTGCCTCACCAACTAGTAGAGGCATTTCGGTCGACTCTTGAAGAAGTGGCCGCTGCGGATCTTTTAATTCATGTAGTTGACGCCAGCGCTCCTGACGCCCCCGCCCAAATAGAAGCGGTTCATCGTGTGCTTAAAGAAATTGGTGCCGACACTGTCCCTGAGTTGCGAGTAATAAATAAAATCGATATCGCTAACCCCGATCAGATACGTCAAATCCAAACTTTTGATTCGTTGTGTGTCTCGGCCTACCGAGATGAGGGAATCGAAAAGTTTGTTAGTGCTATCGGAGATAAGTTGCGGTCCCTAGGGGAGATTTTGGAATACTTGGTGCCTTACGAGCGAGGAGACGTAATCGCGAGCCTGCATCGCGACGGCGAGGTTCTCGTCGAGGTTCACTCCGATGTGGGAACTCGGGTGCGAGTGCGTCTCGATGCGGCCCAACACCCTCGCTACTCAGAATTTATTGCCGACCCCGCGGCTTCGTGACTACAACCGAAGCCCCCGCGACGCTTTTTATCGGCGGTCGAGTGATGACCATGGCCCCTGGGGCTGAGCCCGAGGTCGTTTTAGTCGTAGGGGATCGAATTTCTGCCGTTGGCGGTCAAGAGTTGCTGGCCAAAAACCCTACGGCTACCGTTCACGATTTGGCCGGGTCGACTTTGGTTCCGGGTTTCATCGACGCTCATAATCATTTATCCATCGCGGCCATTCATCCCCGCTGGCGCGACGTAAGTGCGGTGGCCGATACCGAGGCGCTGCTCGCAGAAGTGAGTCAACAAGCGCTCGCTGAGCCCGATGCGCCCTGGATCCGAGTGTGGGGCTGGGATGAGAGCGTTACGGGGGTAACGCCCACCGCGGCCGATCTCGACTCACTGGGGTTTGATCGCCCGATCGTGGTGGCTCACTACAGCATCCACCAGGCGGTGGTGAACTCTCGTGGGCTCGATGAGTTAGGCATCGGTCGCACTACCCCCAACCCGGTGGGGGGCGAAATCGTGCGCGGCGCTGACGGCGAGGCCACCGGACTGTTGCTCGAACGGGCGTGGGGTCGAGCCCACGCGTTATCACTGGCGGGGTTCACCGACCCCGACTTGTGGGCCGATCACATCGTGGCTCGAGCCGAACATCTCTTAGCCAGTGGCATCACTGCGGTGCATGACGCGGCGTGTGCCCCTGCGGCGGAAGTGGTTTATCGCCAACTCGCTGCGGCCGCGCGGTTGCCGATTTCGGTCTTGGCTTGTCCGCACCCCGACGCACTTTTTGACCACAACTTTGGCGACCGCCTCGACGGACCTACTACCGGCGAGGGCGATGAATGGCTCCGAGTCGGCCCCGCTAAATTTTTTGCCGACGGGGGATTAGAAATTGCGCTTGATGTAACCATCAAGGGCCGGCCACTACGCTTTGGAGCGCTAGTCGAAGATTGTTCCGCGGCCATTGACGACGCGGTCGACCGAGGCTGGGGGATAGCAGTCCATGCCATTGGCAACGCCGCGGTAGAAAGTGTCATTGAGTCGTACCGTCGGGCGCGGCGAAGTAAAAATTCTGACGCACGGCTGAGAATCGAGCACGTCGGGGTAGCCGCTCGAGAACAATGTCGAGCCTTGGCCGACCTCGGAGTAATCGCGGTCGTCCAGCCGGGGTTTGTTGAGCACATTGGAGCCCAAGGAGGCTTGGTCGCTTTCGACCAACACGCGTGGCTACCGTTCGCGTGGCTGGCCGAAGCCGGAGTTACGCTGGCGGCCTCGTCTGACGATCCGTGCGCACCCTTTCCACCGCTTTGGGGTGCCAGTCGAGGGGCCACTCGTCACTCCGACCGGCTGGGGGGAGAATTCGATCTCGATCAAGCGGTCGATTTTCCCTCGTGGTTAAAGGCTTATACGGCCGGAGCGGCTTTGGCCGGCGGGCAAGAACACGAACGAGGAACGATCGCCCCGGGGCTAAGAGCCGACTTGGTGGTGCTTGAAGGTGAACTCGACCCAAAAAATCCACCTCGGGTAGCCGAGACCTGGGTCGCGGGGCAGCAGGTTTATCAGTCGGTTCGCTACCGTGGCCGGCATGACTAATTCTACGGCGGGCTTCGTTCCGCCTCCTTACCCTCAAGCTCAGTTGGGGTCACTACGTTCTTTAGCCGAAGCCGCTCCGGGTGGATTAGTCGACACTTCGGTCGGCACTCCCGTCGACCCAATTCCCGAAGTCGCGCGCCGCGCCCTCATCGAGGCTCTTCCGAGTTCGTCGGGTTACCCCGCCTCAATTGGTTCACCCGAATTCCGCCAAGCGGCCGCCGACTGGATGGCGAGACGCTTGTCGGCAACCGTGAACCCCACCGATGTAACTGCGTGCGTTGGTACTAAAGAAGCGGTGGCGTCTTTGGCGTACTATCTCGCGTTACGTTCGCCCGGCCGAGACACGGTGCTTTACCCCGAACTGGCCTATCCCACTTACGCCATGGGGGCCACTTTGGCGGGGTTACGCGCCCAGCCGGTTCCGGTTGACGAAAATTGGTGCATCGACTTAAGTCGAGTAGATCCGGCTGACGCGAGGCGCGCCATTGTGCTTTGGCTTAACGATCCGGCCAACCCCACCGGAGCGTGTGCGAGCGCGAGCGCGATGGCGAACGCAGTGACGTGGGCTCAACAACGAGGCATCGTGGTTGCGAGCGACGAGTGTTACGCCGAGTTCACTTTCACCGCCGCAGGCGCACCCGCCCCCCCGGTTACCGCTCTGGCTGGTGATCACACTGGGGTCTTGGCCGTGCATTCGCTTTCGAAGCGCTCAAATCTTGCCGGTCTAAGGGTGGGTTTTATGGCCGGCGACCCCGATCTAGTGAGTTACCTAGGCGAGGTGCGCCGTCACGCGGGGCTTATGGTGGCAGCGCCAAATCAGGCTGCGGCGGCGGCTGCTCTCGCGGATGATGCTCATGTCGATGAACAACGCTCCCGCTATCAGCATCGGCGAGCGGTGATGACCCCCGCCCTTGAATCCTTTGGCCTTGTTTCGGACGGAGGACCTTCAACCTTTTATCTCTGGCTCACCGACCCATCCGATCCATCAACTAACGGGTGGGCGATAGCCGAGCGATTGGCCCGCACCGGTTTGTTGGTGGCCCCCGGCGACCTCTACGGCGCCGCGGGGGCTAAACACGTGCGACTAGCGCTTAGTATCACCGACGAACAAACCGAACTCGCGGCGAGCCGACTTAGGCAATGATGGTGAGCGAAGGAATGTCACCCAGTCCATTTACCGGAAGGGCCAGCAGTGGATGATCTAGAAGCCAAGATCGGCGAACTATGGGCCGAGCGCGAGAGCGTCTCGGCGACTGACGCAAAAGCCGTGGCCACAATCCACGCAGCTATCAATGCCCTTGACGCGGGTGAAGTGCGGGTAGCCGAGATCAATCCCAGTGACGGGTCGGTCGTAGTTAATCAATGGCTCAAGCAGGCGATCTTGTTGCTGTTTCGAATTTCGGCTATGGAGACCATCGAGCTCGGTCCGTTTGAGTACGCCGACAAGATTCCCCTCAAACGCGATTACCAAAGCGTGGGGGTGCGAGCAGTTCCTGGAGCGTCGGCCCGCTGGGGTTCGTTCCTTGCTCCCGGGGTGGTGATGATGCCTAGTTACGTAAACATCGGCGCTCACGTGGGGGCCGACACCATGGTCGACACCTGGGCCACCGTGGGATCGTGCGCTCAAATTGGCGAACGGGTTCATCTTTCTGGGGGAGTAGGTATCGGGGGAGTGCTCGAGCCGCCTCAAGCTTCTCCAGTAATGATCGGCGATGACACCATGATCGGCTCGCGCTGCATTGTGGCCGACGGTGCTCGAGTCGGAGCCGGAGTGGTGCTGGGCGCGGGCGCGATATTGACTAGTTCGATCCCGGTTATCGACGCCGAAACTGGAGAAGAGATCAGCCGAGGCGTTGTGCCCGACTGGTGCGTCGCGGTAGCGGCGACGCGGGCCCGCACTTTTGCCGGAGGCGACTTTGGCTTACCTTGTGTTCTGGTCGTGAAGCGTCTGACCGAAGGCGCTCGGCACGAAAAATCACAACTTGAAGCGATACTGCGCGACCATAACGTAGCGACTTGATCGGCGGTTATTTTTTAGAAGCGCCGCAACAGAGTTACGACCTTGCCGTAGATCGAAATCTCATTAGGCGCAAAAACCATCTCTTCCATGGTGGAGTTTTCGGGTCGTAAAATAACTTGACCGTCACGACGCAAGAAAGTTTTTACCGTGGCCTCTTCTCCGGGTATTCCGGCCACTACGATTTCACCTTGTTCAGCCGTGGGCTGATGACGCACGACGACGTGATCACCGTCGACTATCCCGACGTCAATCATTGAGTCGCCCCGTACTCTCAACATGAACAGTTCGCCTGATCCGGTGAAGTCTTCGGGCATCGGGATGGTTTCCTCGATGTTTTCTTCGGCCAACACTCCCACTCCGGCGGCCACATCGCCCACGATAGGGATATGGCGCACCGGGCGGCGCTCTACTGCCGCGCCCGAGGCCGAGTCGTAGACCAATTCCATCGCCCGAGGCTTGGCGGGGTCGCGCTTAATGAAGCCCTTGTCTTGGAGGGCGGCAAGGTGAGCGTGAACGGTTGAGCTCGACGAGAGGCCAATGGCGTCACCTATTTCTCGCACGCTGGGCGGATATCCCCGAGTGCGGACCTCGGTGTCGATGAATTCAAGGACTTGGCGCTGGCGGTCAGTCAGATCTTGGCTCATGGGACTACTCCTTATTTCCTTATGTTTCCTTATGTTTTGTCGTATATCGACAAAATTGAGAGGGGACTTTTTCTCTTATCCACCACCCTAACACGAATATATGTTCGGGGCGAACATTTGTTCTTGACTAGCGAACGTATGTTCTGCCATAATACGAACATACGTTCGGAGAGTTAAATCCCTCCTTGATTCAAAGGCGGGATCCATAAGCGTCACAGCTAGGTGATTTCATAAGTATCAGCCCAACCAGAACAGGAGAGAAAGATCCATGACTGCCATTACTACCAATCCCGGCTTTATCACGATCGGTCCCGCGACCCGCCGTGTGAGCTCACGTCCGACCCCTCGGCGTAATGCTCGGTTTCCTGTATCTCAGGTCTCTCGGAGTCGGGTTTCTCGAGTCACTTACCTGCGTCGCCGGCTTACGGTTGCCGTTTTGGCGTTGGGGCTCGTGGTCATGGTGGCCCAGGCTGGCAGCGCGCTCGGAGGTGACCCCCTCTCATCCTCCGAGCGCACTCCACCTAGGGGAGCAGTTTCTTCTGAGCGAACCGTCGTGGTGCGCTCCGGCGACTCTTTATGGTCGATAGTTTCTCGCTTAGCCCCCGATCAAGACCCTCGACCCCTGGTTGATGATTTGTCTATGGCTCGCAACGGAGCACCGTTAATCCCCGGCGAAGTCATCAGTCTCGATCAATAAAAGTATTCAAGGCTGATAATCATGAATTACGGTTCACAAGATTTTTCTCGCTCGTGCGGGTACGGTAGCAATTATGAATTGCCCCTACTGCCAAGCCGACGACGACAAGGTCGTCGACTCGCGGCCCTCCGAAGACGGTGGTGCGGTGCGGAGGCGGCGAGAATGCCTGAGTTGCGGCCGCCGCTATACCACCCACGAACGAGCAGTAGAACTACCACTAATGGTGGTGAAGCGTTCCGGTCTGCGAGAGCCTTTCGATCGAGCCAAGATCGCCGACGGCATAGAAAAAGCTTTAGCCGGAGCCGAGATTGCCCCGGAAGCTCTGGAGGCCATTGTTGACGGAATCGAAGAAGACGCTCGAGCTTCCGCCCCCGAGGTAGCCAGCGAGCAACTAGGGCTGGGGGTGCTTGAGCGGCTGCGAGAAGTTGACCAAGTCTCTTACCTGCGCTTCGCCTCGGTCTACAAAGGGTTCAACGCGGCGGCTGATTTTGAGCGAGAAGCAGTTGAACTCGGAAAAGCCACTGAGCCCAAGCGCCCCCGGTAGTCGCCCCCAACGGGCGGCTCAAAACAGTTCTAAATATGGGGCTCGTGGGGGGGTTGACAAGAGGGGAGTTTCAGTGTTGTAATTCACACCCCATGTCGTGTAGTCCACTAAGTGAACCACAACATATGGTATTAATATCAAGTCGTATTTAAACCCACCGAAAGGAACAAAAAAGCATGGCCATCGCACCGGAGCAAATCGGAATAGGAATTCGTCGCTACTTCACTCAAGCCGGTGTACATCCTTACGACGAGATCGAGTGGGAACGACGCGAAGCGCGTATTCAAAATTACAAAGACGGAACCGACGCGTTCTTTCAGCCCGACGTTGAGTTCCCGATGGACTGGTCACAAAACTCCACCAACATCGTGGCGCAAAAATATTTCCGCGGTACTCCTAACACCGACGAGCGTGAAACTTCACTACGCCAGGTAATCGATCGCGTCGCCGACACCATTACCGCGTGGGGAACAAACGACGGTTACTTCGTTGACGATCAAGAAGGCGCAGCTTTTCGCAACGAGTTGAAAGCAATTTTAGTTACGCAACGAGCTGCATTTAATTCGCCGGTGTGGTTCAACATTGGGGTCGAGGGCGTTCCTCAACAAGCCAGCGCGTGTTTCATTCTCGCGGTCGAAGACACCATGGACGGAATTCTTAACTGGTACCGCGAAGAAGGAACGATTTTCAAAGGCGGTTCAGGTTCGGGGATCAACCTCTCGGGCATACGTTCTTCGGTGGAAAACTTGGCCGGCGGCGGTACTGCTTCGGGACCGGTAAGTTTTATGCGTGGCGCGGATTCGTCGGCGGGAACAATTAAGAGCGGCGGGAAAACTCGTCGGGCCGCGAAAATGGTTGTGCTCAACATTGACCACCCTGATGTCGAAGAATTCATCTGGTGTAAAGCACGCGAGGAGCGCAAGGCGCGTGCGTTGCGCGATGCGGGCTTTGATATGGACCTTGATGGCGCAGACTCATTTTCAGTTCAGTACCAAAACGCCAACAACTCAGTGCGTATCACTGATGACTTTATGGCCGCGGTTGAAGCCGACCGAGACTGGGATTTGCGTGCGGTTAAAACTGGTGAGCCAGTAAAGACCTTACGGGCTCGCGACCTTATGCTCCAGATCGCTAAGTCGGCGTGGGAGTGCGCCGACCCTGGCCTGCAATTCGACACCACAGTTAACCGTTGGCACACCGCTCCTAACACCGCTCGCATTAACGCTTCTAACCCGTGCTCGGAGTACATGCACATTGATAACTCTGCCTGCAACTTGGCCAGCATCAACCTGCTTAAGTATCTCGATGAAGAAGGAAACTTCGATGTTGCCGGTTTCGAACACACCGTTGAGGTGATGTTCACCGCCCAAGAGATTCTGGTTGGTAACGCTGACTACCCAACCCCCATGATTGGTGAGAACAGCCGAAAGTTCCGTCAACTTGGTTTGGGTTACGCCAATCTCGGAGCGTTGCTTATGGCTCAAGGGCTCGCCTACGACTCGGCTGAAGGTCGGGCTTGGGCGGGTGCCATCACTGCGCTTATGACTGGACACGCGTACGCCACTAGCGCTCGTACTGCTGGGCGGATGGGTCCGTTTGCCGGTTACGCCGAAAACTCCGAACCGATGCTCGAGGTATTACGTATGCACCGCGCGGAAGTAGCCAAAATCGACGAAGAGATCGTTCCGCTCGAAATCTTGGGCGCGGCGCAACGTTCGTGGGATGAGGCGGTCGAGATTGGTGAAACTCACGGTATTCGTAACGCTCAGGCCACCGTGCTCGCTCCGACCGGAACCATCGGCCTGATGATGGACTGCGATACCACCGGCATCGAGCCCGACCTGGCCCTCACTAAGGCCAAGAAGCTCGTGGGCGGAGGAACGATGTTCATCGTCAACCAGACCATTCCCCGTTCGCTGCGCAAGTTGGGCTATTCGGCCCCCGAAATCGACGCCATCATCGCTTACATCGATGAGCAAAAAACTATCGTCGGTTCGCCCAATCTAAAAGAAGAACACTTGCCGGTATTTGCCTGCTCAATGGGTGACAACGTCATCCACTACATGGGGCACGTAAAAATGATGGCCGCGGCCCAACCGTTTTTGTCCGGAGCGATCTCCAAGACGGTCAATATGCCCGAAGAAGCCACGATCGAAGATGTCGAAAGTCTTTACTTCGAATCATGGAAACTAGGGCTCAAGGCCGTGGCGCTCTACCGCGACAACTGCAAGGTTGGTCAGCCACTCTCGACCCAAAAGAAAGATGGGGCGGACGAAACCGATCCACTCACGTCGCAAGTTGAGCGGATTATTGAGACCGTCATCGTTCAAGAGCCGGTACGGCAAAAACTTCCTCGGATTCGTCAGTCGAAGACCTTCTCGTTCCGGGTGTCCGACTGTCACGGCTACGCCACGGTGGGCGAATTCGAAGACGGACGCCCCGGCGAAGTGTTCCTTAAGGTGGCCAAGCAAGGTTCAACTCTCTCGGGGGTGATGGATGCTTTCGCCATCGCCATGAGCCTGGGGCTCCAGTACGGAGTTCCGCTGCGGGCCTTCATCGAGAAGTTCACCAGTATGCGCTTCGAACCGGCGGGTATCACCGACGACCCTGACATCCGTTTCGCGACCAGTTTGGTGGATTACATCTTCCGACGCTTGGCGGTGGAGTACATCTCCCCCGAAGAGCGGGCCGACATGGGCATCTTCACTGTCGATGAGCGTTCTCAGCCCACTTTGCCCGGCGTAGAAGAAGCAACCACGGTGAACCTTATGAGCACGAACCCTTTACCCCTTGAAGATCAAGCTCCGTCAGCGGCTCTGCGTTCGCCCGAGCGTCCCGCGGCGCGCCAATCTGAGATGGTTATCTGCTCGGTGTGTGGTGACATTATGCAGCGCGCCGGCTCGTGCCATGCGTGTCCTTCGTGCGGCGCTACTAGCGGCTGTTCATAAAAACCGCTAGACCGGCTCAGTAAAACTCTTGGCCGGTTTAATCCGGTCAAGAGTAATTTAGGGGGGGGTAGGCGTGAAAGGCATGTCAAAGTGGCTTTGGCTAGTCGGCCTAGTGACGATTCTTTCGGGATTGTTATTCGGCTATGACCAAGGCGTTATCTCTGGGGCGTTACCGTTCATTACTAAGTCGTTTGATTTAACCACCTTTCTTCAAGAGGTAGTCACCTCGTGGGTAACTCTGGGCGCCCTAGTCGGCGCGCTCTTGGCGGGGGCAATGGCGGATCGTTTCGGCCGGCGCACCACTTTGATCACGGCGGGAATGCTCTTTTTTGTGGGCGCATTGGTGCAATCTCTAGCCCCCGATACGGCGATCCTCGTAGTCGGGCGCTTCGTGATCGGCGGCGGTGTCGGTATCGCTTCGGTGGCCGCTCCGCTTTACGCGGCCGAAATGGCACCGGCCAAAATGCGTGGTCGCTTCGTGTCTTCGTACCAACTCGCTATAACTATCGGTATTTTGGTGGCTCAGATCGTGGACCGCGCGCTAAGCGACAGCGCTAACTGGCGGCTCATGCTCGGGCTCGCAGTCATACCCGGTGTTCTCTTGGCTCTAGTCATGATCCCGATGCCCGACACTCCTCGCTGGTTACTAAAGATGGGTCAGCGCCCCAAGGCGCGCGTGGCGGCAGTAAAAGTGCAGGGCGTCGACGGGGTTGATTCTCGTTTAGACGACATTGCCGCTGAATTGGCGATGGAAGAAAAAGATAAGGGTTCGTGGAGCGATGTACTCAGCCCAAAAATCCGTCCGATGCTCAAGGTCGGTCTCGGACTGGCGATTTTTCAGCAGGTAACCGGGATCAATGCGGTCATTTACTACTCCGACAGCATCTTCAAGGCCGCCGGGTTCTCTTCGGTGCAACAGCAAACTGACGCCACTATTTTGGCTATCGGGTGCGTAAATGTTTTGGCCACTTTTGTAGCCATAGCATTTATCGATCGCTTTGGTCGTCGACCTTTACTCCTCGCGGGGTTGACGGGAATGATCGTTTCGTTAGCCGGACTCACGCTGGCGTTTATTTTCCTCGAAGATCAAGGTAAAACTACCGGAACAAGTTTCTTAGGGCTGGCCACTCTTGTCCTTTTAGTTATCTACATTGCCTCGTTCGCGTTTTCGCTTGGCCCCGTAGTGTGGACCATGATTTCTGAGATTTTCCCCACTCGAGTGCGAGGTCGTGCTATCGCAGTGGCGACGGCGGCTAACTGGGGGGCAGCATTTGTTGTCAGCGCTTCATTTCTTAGCATCGTCAATATCGTGGGCACGTCAGGCGCTTTCGCCCTTTTTACGATTATGAGCATCTTGGCCTTCGTCTGGATTTCCAAAAAAGTCCCCGAAACTAAAGGCAAACCGCTAGAAGAGATTGAGAAGTTGTTCACTTCCGACTCCCCGCACTGACGGGTTGCTTTCCCAGTCTCCGATAGCCCAATACACTAATGGCCTTACTTCCACTAACTCGCGAAAGGAAGGCGATGGCTTTATTAAGACCTCAACTGGTCCGCCCGCGAATTGCGTTGGGTGCTGGTCTAGCGCTTTTATTAGCTACTGGGCTGGTGTTTTCTTCTTTTTCAGCCACTTTGGCTCAGTCACCCAAAAGTCGAGTTAGTGAACGAGCGGCAATAGAAAGCGGCAGTTGGGAAATAGTTTTTACTTGGGCGGGGGCAGTCAATTACAACTCGTCTACACTTAATGCCGGAACTTTTTACCTTGGTTCTGGCAACGGAACGATGGAGGTTGACGCCGACTCTGTAGCGGGACCTTACGGGATAATTATGTCTGCCCAAGGCAGTGCGCAGGCGACTTCAGCCTCGGGTGCCACCGCAACGGGAAGGATTGACGACGGGTCCTGGACTTTTTCGGGCCAGTTTGGTGGAAGTTCACGGCGGGCGTGTTTGACGGGGAGCATCTCTTTTGGAGGAACGCTTGAGTACGAAGACGCATTGGGCTTATCCTTCATCCCGCTTGACGGGTTGTCAGCGCCAATTTCGTGCGCGGACTGGCCGCTACGGACCGCCACTATTCGCTGCAATGTCATTGAAGGTCAATGGGCCGCTCAAAAACAAGCGGTCTTGTCTACCTCAGGGTATCGCTGGTCAGGCTCGCCCTCGCGGTTTTGGGGGGTGCGAACTCCACCTAGCGCCACTGCCAGCGCAGCGGCTCGCGAAGCAATTAGAAGTTTGAACGAAGAAGCCACTGCTCTGGCCACCGCGCAACCGATTTCTGCTACCGACCTGCGAGCTTTTTTGCGGGCCGCTCGGAGTCGTTTGCCTCAAGCAAGGTCGGCGTGTGGCGACCGGCAAATTGACGTTGAACTTCAAGCCCTTACCCGGGTAATAATTGCCCAAATCGTTGATCAAGAAGTCGAGCTATCCACTGATGTTCTGATCGAATTGGCCGATTTTGCTGCCCGAGTCGATGCTTTTTCTCGACCCCAAAGTGCCTTATCACGGCGCACCTCTAACGATCTTTACCTTCGTTTCGACGCTCTTGCCGATAACTCGACCGCAACGGGTGCTCAACTCGCTGACGCCGCCGACGCGACTCGTCGATTGGGCTGGGAAAGACTGGCGAATCGTTTGGATCAAGAAGCAAGCCTAAGGGCTTAAGCCGAAAAAAAGGAACTAGCCTCCGCTAATGGTTACTACTTTTTTACACGCCTTAACCTGCTGAAAGGTTTTTAGTAGGTCAGAATTAGTAACACTAGAAAACGGGTCTGATAATCCATTGAGTGAGCCCAGGGTCAAGTTGATCGTCGTATTGAAGCCTAAGTTAGCGCCGGTAAACCCCGCGCTCATAGGGTCGGCAGCTCGGAGATCGGCAAATGCGTCCGTTAGATCCGATTGGTTGCCTTGAATTTTCTTAGTAAAAGTCGCGGCGTTGGCTTTGCCACCACTGGTATTGGGATAAATTGCTGACAATTGAGTAACTGTAGTGTTGTAGGTGGCCAACAATTGATCGCCGAGAGCGAGAGTGGCCGTTTGAAAAGTGGAAGGATCGTTGATTGGAAGAACATTGTAACTCTCCGCAAAATTTTTATTAGCTTTGGCCACCGCCGTATAATTTTTGCACAGCGTCTTAGCGTATTTAGTGGCCGACACTTTCTTGGGTGTATCCGCCCCTGCAGTCATCGCACCACCACTCACCGCGCCCAAGATCAGTACTCCGACTAAAGCGACTGCTCGTTTCATGCCCAAAGCCTACCCAACCCGTATAATCCAAGTGTGCCTTCAAATTTAACCTCTTCCCAGTTAGTCACCTTGCGTTGTGTTCTCGACCGGGTGATTCCTGGCGATGATCTGACCCCTGGCGCCGGCGAAGCCGGGGGAGCGGAATACATAGATCGCTTGTTGGGGGCGTTTAATTTCGACCCACCGCAAATTTGGGCCGGAGGCCCGACTTCGGGGCGAAGAGGAGGAGCGGCAGCGTTTGACCATTGGATTGAAATGGGAGAGTGGGAAAAACTGGCCTGGCGCACTCGTATTGACCAGTGGTCTCTTGTCTACGAGGCCGGACTTCTAGCTCTCGGCGATGATTTCGTCGAGTTAAGCCCCGACCAGCAGACCGAGCGCCTAAAGCAAACATCAACCGAGTTTCGCTCGGTGCTTTACGAACACGGGTGCGAAAGTCTTTACGGCGATCCGATCTACGGCGGAAATCGTGATGCCAAAGCCTGGCAGGCGATCGATTACCGCGGTGATGTTCAACCCGAGGGCTATACCGATCAAGAGGTGAGCGCGCCATGACCGGTTCGGTTACTGGCAATGACTGCGACGTGGTAGTAATCGGTTCGGGCCCAGGGGGAGCGACTGCGGCTCATATTTTGTCGAGCGCGGGCTGGAATGTCATTGTGCTCGAAAAAGGCCGCAATCACCTGCTTGAATTAACCGAACCCTACGGCCCGATGGGGCACTTCTCTAACGATGAAATCAAATTCACTCGCCGGCACTTTCTCGGACCGGATCCTATTACCGAACCCCGCACTTTTCGACGCAGTGAATCTGATGGTGATCGATTTTTGACTGGCCACGTCAACAGCCTGCCGTCAACGGTTGGGGGTGGGGGGGTGCACGCTGACGGAAAGCTGCCTCGTTTTCGCGAAGTCGATTTCTCTCTTCGTAGCGAGCTCGGTGGAGTTGAAGGTGCTGATGTAGTTGATTGGCCGCTTGAGTATTCTGACCTCGAGCCTTATTACGCCGAAGCCGAAGAACTAGTCGGCGTGGCGGGCGAAGCAGGTAACCCCTTTGCTGCTTGGCGCTCAGGCCCTTATCCGATGCCTCCCGGGGCCGACATGTACGGATCGTTGTTATCCGGCGCGGCCGCGCTTCGCCACGGGCTGCATCCGTACCGAGCGCCAACGGGAGCAAATTCAGTTCCTTACGATGGCCGCCCCGCGTGCAACAACTGTGGGTTTTGCGCTTTTTATGGGTGCCCAATTGAAGCCAAGGGTGACCCAGTAGCGCTGTTGCGGCGAGCACTAAATACGGGCCGGTGCCAAATAATCCCTGAGGCTTATGTCCACGAAATAACTACTGATACCAGTGGGAAAAAGGCAACCGGAGTGCGCTATCTCGACCTTCGCGCTCCAGTAGATAATCCCGGGGGGCCACCGGTGCACGAAATTCGTTCTGACTATGTTGTGCTCGCGGGAGGTGCGTTTGAAACCCCCCGACTCTTGTTGCGCAACGGGCTAGGGAATTCTTCGGGGCTAGTGGGTCGCAACTTAATGTTTCACTTTCAGACCATGGTCGCGGGCGGGTTTCCCGACCGACTATGGGGTGCGAGTCGTGGTCGTTCGGTAACGCACCTCCATGACGATCACATCGTGGGCGACAAAGCTCAAGATGTCGCCGCTAATGCTGCGGGTTTACCGTGGCTAAGAGGGGGAATTGTTGAGCACGGCGGCGCCGCCGGTCCTATTCTTGAATCTTTGAGTTACGGATCAAATCAACACCACGCGGCCTCAATGCGAGCATCGGCGTTGCGAGAAAGACTGTGGGTTTTCACTATGCAAGGCGAAGATCTCGCTCAACCGAATAACCGCATCGATCTCGACCCTTCAGTGCGCGACGCGTGGGGCTTTGCGTCGGGGCGAGTTACTTATAGGCCTCATCGGCACGAGATTGCGACTTCTGATCATGTCGCTCCTATTCTTGAGTCGGTGCTACGCGACGCAGGGGCTGAATGGACCGCAGTTTCCACTTCGCCTCCGACCAACGAAAATGATCCTCACCCCGCCATGGGGCACGCTCCGGTGAGTTATCACATCATGGGGACAGCCCGAATGGGTGACTCTCCCGAGTCGTCGGTGGTCGATCCTTCGGGTCGCCTATGGGATATTGACAATGTGATTGTGGCCGATAGTTCAGTATTTCCAACCTCTACGGGTTACGGGCCCACGCTTTCACTGGTCGCACTAGCCGCTCGGGCCACTCGGCTGGCAGTGGGCGATCCGTTACCTTCCACCGTCCCCGCTAAGCCCTAAGCGCCCTTTGGCGTTGAGCCCTAAGAAGGTGGCACGATAGCGACTTCGTTCGTAAAACTAGGAGGATCCAACCATGCCGATTAACCCCGAAGCCGTAGGCGCGACCAGCTCTCCTTCCGAGGCCAGCTGGTCTTCTAAAGACTCTTTGCTCTACGCATTAGGAGTTGGCGCGGGCGTTACCGACCCAACTGGATTTGAGTTGGAGTTCACTACCGAGAA
>CAEZYK010000012.1_pt1 | contig 23164 bp, 25 predicted proteins | sample 7265491 | NCBI WGS metagenome assembly CAEZYK01 (sample SAMEA6813932, study PRJEB35770) | freshwater metagenome | biome: Freshwater; feature: Freshwater reservoir; material: water | place: Czech Republic | collected 2017-04-14 | depth 30m m
GGCGTAAAAATCGATAATCATTCGAACGCAATTCCGGCGATTATTCGTTTGCGGGTGAGTTCGTGATTTTGCGGGTTTTCTAATTCCAAGTGAGACACTCCGGGAGTTTCGCTACCCGCGGTCACGATCTTGATCCGACCACCTCCGGGCCAAACTAAATCACTCCCCTCCACTTTCCCGCCGAGAACAGAACAAAAAAAATCGGTGGTTGCCTGAGGGTCGGCACTACGTAGCACGATTTGAGCCAGGCAACTTTTTGGCGCAGTGGTTTCCATTGCTGGCCACCAAAATGGAGTACCCACCGGTCCAGAACTTTGCGCTCGCCGGTATTCGTCAATCGCGAACTTGGGATCGATACTTGATTCGGCCAGTTGCACTACGGTGCCGTGGCTTTGTCGCGGTAGTAAAAATGCTTCTCGCCATTCGGGGTTACTCAGATTCACCCCCACGGGTTCGAAGCCCAGGTCACGGAGCCGAGAAAGTTCGGCCGCAAGATTAGAAACCTTGAAGGTGAGGTGGTGGGGCCCCTCTCCGTGGCGAGCAATGAATCGTTGCAGGAAATCGTTATTTTCTGGTTCCCACGGGGTGATGAGTTCAAGTTTCATGCCGGAGTTGGGCGCTTGGTCATGGCCCAAGAAAACCTGAACCCAACGAAACCCTATTGCGTCACCCCCGCCGAGCACGGTGGCACCGAGGTCGCCTACTAGAGATGCCAGAGCGGCATTGGGGTCGGGCGTCGCTAGAGCTAAGTGGTCAAGATGCATGAGCGGCAGTGGGAACGGAAGACTTGGAGGTGCTCGAGCGGCCCGCTCTAGTGAGAATCCGGGCGGCAAGATAGCCAATTCCGAGGACGATGAAGCCACCTACTGCATCTAGCAAGTAGTGGTTGGCGGTTAACACGATGGCGGTAACGGTTCCGACTGGATATAGCGCGGCCAACCCTTTCGACCACCAGTGGCGCATGCGGGGGACAAGAATGCACGCGCACCATAGGGCCCACGCGCAGTGCACGCTGGGCATGGCGGCATATTGGTTGGATATTTTATTCACCGCGCCCTGATTAAACGACCAGAAAGTAGGGTACTGCGCCAAAGTGTCAACAAAGCCGTAACTTGCGGGAAGCAAGCGAGGGGGCATAAGTGGCCAGAAAGCAAAACCAATAAGTGCGAGCGCGGTAGCGATCATCAAGGTGTTTCGCCACAGGGGGTAAACGTCGCGGTGTTTACGAAAAATAAACACCGCGACGCCGATGGTTACAACGAAATGTAACGATCCGTAGAAATAGTTACTGGCGATGATGAGGGGGCGAATATTGAGTGCCCATTCGTGCACCCCGCGTTCGATGTTGATCCCGAGGGTGCGCTGCCAATCCATGAGTTGGTAGGCATGACGGCGCGCCAGTGGAGGGTTGCTTTTGTTGGCGTTGCGAATGGTTGAGTAAATGCCGTAGAACGAAAGTACGAGCAGGATTTCCATCCACCAGTAGATGACGTAGCCATCGCTAAGGCGATGAGCTCCTAGCCACCGACGGTAAAAGGGCGCACTTTTAGGGGGCTTTTCGCTTTCGTTCATTATCTTTCCTGGTCATCGTGGGCGGCGTGGCGGTGGCCGAGAGCAAAGGCGGGGGCACCGGCCAGACTAACTATAAGGGTCATGGCGTACCAAAGAAGGCCGATGGCCACGGCTTGACCCGTCGGAACTCCTAGCGGGTGGAGAAAAAATGCCAGCATTGCTTCGAGCACACCTAGACCGCTGAGGTAAATCGACAGTACTTGCATCATGGCCACCGCGGGAATGAAAGCAAGAATGGCGCCGTTGGGGACACTGGCGCCCACGGTTCCTCCGCTTGTCCCCACGCTCATAGGGTAGGAGACTGAGGGCGGCCCACTTATCAATCGGTATTAAGCGTTTAAACGAGGAGGCGACTATGAAAATCACTACTGATGACGGGGTGGTGTTAGAAGTTAAACGCCAAGGCGAAGGTGAGCCCTTTTTTATGGTTCACGGCTTCACTGGTGCCAAAGAAGATTTCTACGATCACACCGCAGAGTTGGCCAAACATTCGGAAGTGGTAACTCTCGATTTGCGCGGTCACGGCGAGAGCGACCACCCCGAGGGTGCGGATAAATATTCTCTTGATCGTTTGGCCGCGGACGTACTGGCGGTCGCCGACGCGCTCGAACTCGAAACTTTTGGTTTACTGGGTCACTCGATGGGTGGGATGGTGGCTCGGCGATTAGTGCTCGCCCACCCCGAACGAGTTAGTTCTCTGGTGTTGATGGACACCTCGCCCGGACCACCGGTTGGTGTTGACCCTGAGTTGGCCGAGATGGCCGCGCGGTTGGCGTTGACTGAAGGGATGGATGCTTTGCGGGCCGTGCTTGATGAAGCCGATGTTCTAGGTTCAGAAGCGGACAAGCGAGTACGAGCGACGCGCCCGGGCTACGAAGAATTTAACGATCGCAAGTGGGACGCGGTCGCGCCCATGGCTTACGCCACTTTGTTGCGGGAGATGATTTCTCAGCCTCATCAACTTGAAGAGTTGCGCGGACTTGCGTGTCCGACTTTGGTAGTGGTGGGCGACCAAGACTCCAACTTCCTTGCTGATGCCCACCAAATGGCGGGAGCTATTGCTGGTGCTGAGTTAGCGGTGATACCCGAAGCGGGGCATTCTCCTCAATTCGAGAATCCGGAAGCGTGGTTTATCGCCGTCGATACTTTTGTCCGCGGCCGCGTCAACGCGGCGTAGGGATTTCGTCCATGGCTATTACTCACCCCAATCAAGCTGACCTCCTTGAATCCGGAGTAGTCGAAGTCGATGTGCTGGAGCGGGTTCTGGCTAAAGCGCTTGAAGGCGGCGGCGAGTTCGCCGAGGTGTTCGTTGAAGATCGAGTCAATAACGCGGTGCACTTAGACGACACTCGTATTGAAGAGTTGGTCTCGGGGCGAACCCGGGGTGCGGGGATCCGAGTTTTGGCTGGGGCTACGACGGGTTATGCCCATAGCGCCGACCTCTCCCCGGAAGGGTTGTTGAAGTGCGCTTCGGCCGCTGCGAGTGCGGCCCGCGGAAAAAGCGGAGGCACTCACGTGGTGGCTCTTTCATCACCGGCTCGTAACCGACAAGATGAAACCGTCCCGCCCGAGTCAATCGAAAAGCAGCGCAAAGTGGAGTTGCTCAATATCGCCGACGAGGCAGCTCGCGGGCGCAACCCGGCCATCAAACAGGTGAGCGCCACTTACGCCGACAGTCGACGCCGCATTTTGGTGGCTAATTCTGACGGAGTGCTGGCCACCGATGGGCGAGTACGAACCCGCTTTATGGTCCAGTGCGTGGCCGTCGGTGATACCGGAATGCAGACCGGCACTGACGCTCCGGGCTACACCCAAGGGTTTGAGTTTTTCGATGCGATCAATCCTGAATCGGTGGCCGTTACCGCCGCCGACCGAGCGCTTACTTTATTGCGGGCTCGCCCCGCTCCTACCGGAAAGTTGCCGGTGGTGTTGCGGCGCGGTGCGGGGGGAGTGTTATTTCACGAAGCCTGTGGTCACGGTCTCGAAGCCGATCTAGTGGGACGAGACGCGTCGGTGTTTCGTGATCAAGTTGATCAACTAGTGGCTTCGCCGTTAGTCACAGTGGTCGACGACGGAGGCTTTGAACACGGATGGGGAACGAGCGCCATCGACGACGAGGGAACTCCAGTAGCGCGCAATGTCCTGATCGAAAACGGAGTGCTTAGTGATTACATGTGGGACCTGATTCGGGCGCGCCAAAGCGGGCGCGCGAGTAGTGGTAACGGTCGGCGGGAGACTTACCAAGATTTGCCCATGGTGCGTATGACTAACACTTATTTGGTGGCCGGAGAAACTAACCCCGACGACATTATCGCTGACACCGAATACGGTCTGTACTGCGCGTCACTCGGGGGTGGTCAGGTCAATACCGCTACCGGAGATTATGTGTTCGGAGTTACCGAGGCCTATTTGATCGAAAACGGTGAGATCACCGACCCGGTGCGGGCCGCACAACTCATTGGCAACGGGCTCGAAACTCTCCGGCTCGTCGATGCGGTTGGTAACGATTTCGATACCTGGGCCGGCACCTGTGGCAAGGACGGTCAGGGGGTTCCGGTATCGGCCGGTCAGCCCACTTTGCGGGTGGCCGAGCTAACTGTTGGCGGCACTGCTCGTGGCTGAAATTCCTATATTCGATCTAGCTCTCAGGGTAGTTGAGAAAGCCCACCCCGGCGAACAAGTTGAGGCCTACGTCACTCGGTCTCGAACTACCGAGGTGGCAATTCACGCCGGAGCGGTCGAATCGCTAGTAGTGGCCGAGCCCGCCGGAGTCGGGGTTCGAGTTTTACTCGGCGATCGACAGGGGTTTGCGTGGGCGGGATCCCTAGACCCCGACATTATCGACGAAGCGCTGGGCGCGGCGCGCGACAACGCCACTTTCGCGACCCCCGATGACTCTTTGGCCTTCGCCACTCTCGCCGACGGGGCGGGTGAAGTAGCTGAACTTGACCTGTGGCGCGACGACATCTTGACTACTGCCACCGCCGATAAAGTTGCCTACGCTTTAGCCGTTGAACAAGCCACCCTCGGAGCCGACCCACTAGTGCGCGCGGTGGAGTCGGCGCACTACGGAGACTCGGCCACCGAAGTGGCGATCGTTAGTTCACTAGGAGTCCAAGTAGCCAAGCGTTCTACTGGTTGTTCGGTCTCGACCCACGCGCTCGCGGGTCAAGGAAGTGCTACTCGTACCGGATACGGATTTTCGGCGGGGCGAGCGTTCGCTGATCTTGATCTCAATGTCGCGAGTGCCGACGCGGCTAAGCGGGCAGTGCGGCTGTTGGGCGCTAAACAGCCGGCCACCACCAATTTGCCGGTGATCTTCGATCCTCTAGTCACCCGTTCGCTTCTCGCGTTAGTCGGGGGCGCGCTCGGGGGAGAGGCGATCACCAAAGGCCGGTCGATGTTTGTCGGTCGCGAAGGTGAAACGGTGGGTGCCCCTAATCTCACGCTCGTTGATGTCCCCACCGACCCCGCGGCCTTTGGCGCGTCAAGCCACGACTCCGAAGGAGTGCCTACTCGGAGGGTCGAACTCATCAAAAATGGCGTACTTACTGGTTTTCTCCACAATGTCGTCACCGGCCGGCGGGCGGGCACCGCGACCACCGGATCGGCGGTGCGGGGCTACGCCAGCACTCCGGGCGCGGGCGCGCGCGCCCTTTGTCTTACCCCGGGGCCAAATTCGCCCGAAGAGATCTTGGTCGCGGCGGGCGAAGCGTTCTACGTGCAGTCGGTAAGTGGGATCCATTCGGGCACCAACACCGTCAGCGGTGACTTCTCGGTTGGAGCCGAAGGGCTCATGGTTCGTAACGGTGAATTTGCCGAACCGATTCGCGAGGTAACTATTGCGTCAACCTTGCCCCGCATGCTCAGCGAGATAACGGCTATCGGCTCAGATTTAACTTGGTTCCCCGGTGGAGCGGCCGGGCTGACTCTATTGATTAGTGAGATGACAATTAGCGGTTCTTAACTTTCGTGCCCCGGCGGCCGAGAATTTCTTGTAGTTCGGCAATGGCTACCAGTGGATCAAGGCCAACGTGGACTACTTCAATTCCCAGCGCGCGGGCCGCTTCGATGTTGTCGTAGTTGTCGTCGAGGAATACTGCCGCCGTCGGCTTACTACCCGCCTGTTCGCAAGTTAGGGTGTAGATGCGGGAGTCAGGTTTGCGCATCCCTACCTCGCTCGAGTCGATGACTACATCAAAGCACTCCTCTACCGGAAACGAATCCCACCACGTGTCGTGGAATTCCCGCACATTGTTGGTAAGTAGCGCGAGCCGCAACCCCTGGGCCCGCAGGCGCCAGATTTCGTGGACGATGGGCCAGTAGATCCGAGGGCCAGTAGATCCGGAAAAGGCTTCTAAGTCGGCCGGCTCAAGGTCGCGACCCAAAATGTCCGGGGCGGCGGCTAAGACTTGATTTAGGTAAGTGGCGAAGTCGAGTTCGCCGGTCTCAAGCCGGTGAAAATCGCTTATTTCATCAGGGTCTACTGCACCATCAACCGGGTCACCCCCGCCCGCGTTGGCGGGGCGATCACCGAATAAGAGACGAGATACTGACCCCGCGGGCAACTCTCTCCGGCGTTCAAAGTCAGAGAAGTCGCGCAGCAAAGATTCACTTATTACCCCGCCGTAGTCGAATATCACCAACTCGATCACTATCGGGCCCGACTAATTGAGTTCGAGGATAATGGCTGAGATGGGGGCAACGATTAAAAGGTAGTAGGCGAAGATCCGTAGAGAATTAGTGCGGAGATATTTGAGCAGACCTTCAATGGCCACCCAGCCGCTGATGCCCGCGACGATGAATCCGGCAATCACTGGTCCGGTAATACGAAAGTTGCCGTTGACTACATCGGGGATCTTGGTGGCGATCGCGCCGAGAATAATTGGAATAGAAAGAAGGAAAGAAAACCGAGCCGCTTCTTCGCGTTCGATTCCCTGAGCAATGCCCGCCGAGATGGTGGCCCCGGAGCGCGAAATGCCCGGCGTGATTGCTACTGCTTGGGCAACCCCAATCACCAAAGTTCGTTTGGCATTAGGAGTGGTGGGCGGACGGGTGACGAGATAGCGGGCCGCGAGATATTCACCCCCAAGCAAAATCCCCGCGGTAACGATCCAGAACCCGCAGACCCACAGCGGCTGGTCGAACAGGCTCTCAAATTCTGAGCCCAGCAGAAGCCCTGCTATTCCCGCGGGGATACTTCCGAGCAGCAACAAACCAATGAGGCGACGGTCGGCGGCCGGGTTGGCCCCCCGACCAATGAGGCCGCGCCCGAGGTGGAGGAGTTGGTACCGAAAAGAAAAAATTACCGCGATCAGAGTCCCGAGATGAAGCACGAGATCAAAGGCCAGGGGCGGCTGCTTCCAGCCCAACAGCGCGGGCACCACCACGAGATGACCACTGGACGAAATGGGAAGAAATTCAGTTATCCCTTGGACTAGCCCGAGAACGATGCTTTCTAGCCAATCCATAGTGGTATTGATGTTAGGGGTTAGTCCGAGTTAGCGGGTGCCCGTTAACGCCCGCGGGCTTCTTCGGGGGGAGCGAGGGCAAGGCTAAGGGTTCCGCGGCTGGTCGCGAAAGCGATTGTTTGGGCTTGGCGAGGCGAAACGAGCAGAGTCACTCCGAGAGTGGGGCCACTAACTGACGCTCGACCTCGACTCACTCCCAGTACCAAAACTCCCTCGGCGATGACGCGGGCCGAAACGGTGTCGTTGCCGGTAGACGAAAGCGGATCGGGGAAAGTGGCGTAGAGATCGACTATCGCTCCTACTCGAGGGCGGATCGATTCTGCCACCGCTACCCGCACCGCTCGAGTGCCCGCGGGCAGAGCGCCGTCGAGACCGCGCCGACTAAGTGTGGCCAGATTCGCATTACTTACGAACCCACCTTTTACTATCGGCACAGTTACTACTCGCCCGATCACTTCACTAGTTGTTTTCATGACTTGGGGGGGAAGTTGTGAGCGGTATACAGGTCGGGTGTTTAAGTCTCGAGCGGAAATCGTGCGCCCCACGGTTAGTTTTCGCCTCGCCACAACCACAGATTGTTCGGGCCCTAAAGAGCTGGCGCGGCGGTGCAGAGTAGAAAGGTCGCTAACTACCACTGATGCGGTGGCGATGGTTACGATTAGGGCGGCGGCGGCAAATATGAGTGCCCGAGGCGAGCGTCGAAACATGGAGTCTCCTTTTCGATGGTTCCGCTGAGGCGGATTCCCAAGCGAGACACTCCACTTTTGAATTTACGACGAAGAATCTTTCTTAGTACTTGATTTCGTCGGACTCGATTTGTCGCCCCCGGTTTTTTTGTCGGTCGAATCTGATTTAGTCGAATCCGATTTTTCTCCCCCCGACTTGGAATCCGAACTGTCCCCGTCGGAGTTCTTGGACTCACTCGAACTCATCGACTTCGAACTGCTGCGATTGTCGGTCTTATAAAATCCCGAGCCTTTCAGCACGATGCCGGCAGGAGTGAGAACTTTCACTACCGGCCCCTCGCATCCGCCCACATGGGTAGTAAGGGCGTCGTCGGTTATCGATTGCCACACCTCGAAATCTTCATTACAGGCGGGGCAGCGGTAGCGGTAGGTAGGCAAGGTTTTGGTCTTTCGGGCTTAGGTTATTGGCACTCTAGGGATTTGAGTGCTAACGCTACCCGCTCGCTGGTGGGTCCTGCCGACCCGCTCGCTCGGTGGGGCTCGTAAGTAGCACAATAGAGATAGTGATCTCCACCGGCCTTGTCCTTTGTCTCGCGCTCATTCCTGCGGCTTACGCCCTGGGCATGTTGCCGAGTGCTCGCTTGGTGGCTCGTCGCTCGGGAGTGGACATTGCCAAAGAGGGAAGCGGCAACCCGGGCGCATCGAATGTAATCCGGCTGGTGGGTTGGCGAGCGGGGCTGCTGGTCTTAGCTCTTGATGTCGGCAAGGGCGCCTTGGCCGCCGGAGTCGGTTTGGCCCTCGACGATCACCGCGGGGCACTTATTTTGGGAGTGGCGGCTGTGGTCGGCCACGTGTTCCCGATCACGACACGATTTCGGGGCGGTAAAGGTGTGGCCACTGCCGCAGGAGTTATGTTGGTGGTCTTCCCGTTCGTAGTTGTGGTGCTCGGGGTGGTCTGGGTGATCATTGCTAAGGGTTTGCATAAAGCTTCTATCGCTTCGGTGGTAGTAGCCGCGCTGTTCCCCATCATTGTTATCTTGCGCGGTGGCGGCGCACTCGACATTTCGGTTACCTGTGCGCTGGCGGTGGTAGTTATTGGTCGCCACTATTCAAATATTCGCCGGCTGGTCAAAGGTGAAGAACTCGGGTTAGGCGGCGGCACAACTCGCAAGCCCAACGCTGGCGGTGAGTGAACGTCGTACGACGCGGGCCGTAATTCCGGCCGCCGGGCTCGGCACGCGTTTTCTTCCCGCCACTAAAAGTCAGCCCAAAGAAATGTTGCCGATCGTCGATCGGCCCGCGATTGAGTATGTGGTCGAAGAAGCTCACGACTGCGGGCTGAGCGACATTTCGATTATTTCGCGACCAGAAAAAACTTCACTCGAAGGCCACTTTTCTCCCGTTCCCGATCTCGTTGCTCTCTTGACTGAGCAGGGCAAGGAAGATCTTTTAACCGGGTTGCGGCGCATTGATGAGTTGGGGTCGGTCAATTTTATTTATCAACCCGAACCCCGCGGCCTCGGCGATGCCATCGCTCACGCCGAGGCTCATGTAGGGAAAAACCCTTTTGTCGTATTACTGGCCGACGATTTGATGGTCGACGGGGGAACGCTTTTGACCCGCATGCTCGATGTCCACCAAGAGCGGCAGGCCACAGTGTTGGCCCTCATTGAAGTACCCGACGATCAGATTTCCGCCTACGGGTCGGTGGCCGCCGAGTTAGTCGAGCCGGGTTTAATGCAAGTTCATCACATCGTAGAAAAACCTTCCCCCGCCGATGCGCCTTCGAACCTTGCCGTCATCGGTCGCTACGTTTTCACCCCGGGGATTTTTGCTGCTCTCGGCGAAACCGACCTTGGCGTTGGCGGTGAACTACAGATCACCGATGCTAGTGGCACCTTGATCAATTCGGAGCCAGTTTTCGGAGTGGTATTTTCGCACGGGCGTTTTGACGTCGGACAAAAACTTGATTTTTTGCGGGCCACAGTCGAGATCGCCCTCGACCGTGGCGATTTAGGTCCGGAGTTCGCCCAACTTTTAGTCGAGACACTGAAGCGTCGGGGATTGGTTTAGGCAATCGATCGTGAGTTCTTTAGTTCCACTCGAAAAGGTGCAGGCCGAGATACTGGCCGCAGTACCTAACCTGTTCGCGACGGAAGTCGCGTTGACCGACGCCCTCGGTTTGGTGTTGGCCGAAGATATTTTTACCGCCGAACCAATTCCCCCGTTCGCTAACACCGCCATGGACGGCTACGCGGTGCGCGCGGCCGACACCGAGAGAGCTTCTCTCACCTCGCCGGTGTCTTTGCGGGTGGTCGACGAGGTGCCGGCGGGTCATGTGGCCACCCAAACGGTCGGACCTAGTGAAGCGATACGCATAATGACCGGCGCCCCTATGCCCAACGGGGCCGACGCCGTAGTTATGGTCGAGCGCACTCACTCCCTCGACCCCGAAACGGTGGCGGTAGAACATCCCGCCACCAGGGGCGATCACGTGCGCTTAGCGGGGGGTGACTTGGCCGCGGGCGCCGAGGTGTTCAGCCTCGGTACCGAACTCACCGCCGCCCATATCGGCGTGTTGGCCAGCATTGGAGTAACCCAAATAAGGGTTATTCCTGCTCCCCGAGTAGGCGTGCTTTCCACCGGTGACGAGCTCATCGCGGCCGGCCCCCTCGCTCCGGGCCAAATACGCGACTCCAATCGCCCGATGCTGTTGGGCCTGGTGCGCGAGTCGGGCTTTGTCCCCGTCGATTTAGGTCAGGTGGGCGACGACGAGGACCTCATTGTTGACACTTTGCGCCCCGCACTATTGGAGTGTGACGCGATTCTCACTAGCGGGGGAGTCTCGGTCGGCGATTATGACTTCGTTAAGGCCGCACTCAACCGGCTCGGCTCGCTTGAGTGGCGACAAGTCGCGATTAAGCCGGCCAAGCCGCTGGCCTTCGGCGTAATTTCCGGAACGCCGATCTTCGGTTTACCGGGCAACCCGGTATCGTCGCTCGTTAGTTACGAATTATTCGCCCGTCCCGCCCTGCGCCAGATGTCCGGTCACCAAATACTCCATCGCCCTACGGTAAGCGCGCGAGCCGAGCATGATTTCACTCGCCGGCCCGACGGCAAAGTTCATTTTGTGCGGGTACAAGTGCGTTGGAGTGAGTCGGGCTATGTGGTGGCCAGCAGTGGCGAGCAGGCCAGCAATGTTTTATCGGCCACCGCGCGCGCCAATGGCCTGGCCCGCATCCCCGACGGCAACGGAGTGACCGCGGGTGACTCGGTGTCGGTAGTGCTCTGGCGCGCCTAGCCTTTGCCCATGACCACTGCTGGTCGGGTCGTCGGTTTTCGTGCGTGGGTCAACTACTCCGGCGCGACGTAAAGGCCGAGACGGGTAACGGCTAACCGTCGGTTTTATTTTTATGGAAAACGCGGTTGTAGATTCTTTTTAAAAACAAGAAAATTACCATTGACTAATTTTAATACACTCAGAGTCAGACGGTAATGAACAAGCGTCCGTCACGGGTGCTATCTCAGTAAGGGTTTTACTGGACTTCGGCGTCGAGGCGCTCGATTGCTCGGTAGTAGGCCATTTCGAGTGCTGACGCGCGGGGCCATCCCGCGTAGTAGGCAAAGTGAAGCACCACTTCGCAAAATTCCTCGCGCGAAATATCACCACTGGCAAGTGCGGCGTATACGTGTTGTTGTATCGGTTCGTCGACTGCCGCGGCCGCCACACACGCCAACGTGATGAACCGCCGATCCCGTCGAGAAAGCAGCGGACGATCCCAAAGCTCGCCGAACACTGCGTCGACGACACCTTTGTCAAGATACGGGGTGAGTGGCGGTGGCGCTTCGGACACCATTACTTCTTGGTAGCGACGCCGTCCGATTTCGGTGCGTTCAGTGGCGATCTCTTTACGAACGTTCTCATATTCTTCTTCATTCATGATGATCTCCTCAAATAATGCTGTAGGTGTCGGTCACGAGCTGTGTTCCAATGCGGCCAGAAGACCCCCGTCAACGAGAATGTCACATCCCGAGATGAACTCCGCGTGCTTAGAACACAAGAATGCAACGGTGTCGGAGATATGGTGAGTGCGTCCCGGCAGTACGGTGTCAGGTTCGCTTCGTTCGCCGCTTACCGGTGTGATTTCTGCCAGCCATTGCTTGATCGGTTGGTGTTGTAGTTCTAAGCGGCCCATTTCGGTGTCGATCAAGCCCGGTGAAAGTGAGATCACGCGACCGCCTTGAGCACCCCATTCGATTGCGGCGCGACGACACATTCGAATCACGCCCCGCTTTGCCAGCCGATAGGTATTGCCGGCATCTGGTTCATCACCGGCGGCCGAGACGAAACGCGCTTCGAGATCGGCCGCGAGTGGTTCGTCGAGCACCGCGTCCATCGCGGGATCAAATTCGCCCATGTGGCCCGAGACTGAGGCCACGCAAACCGCCACGCTGCCTTTAACGACAAGGGGTAAGAATGCTTCTAGTAGCCGCGCGCTCGCGACTAAATCTACGCGCAATATTTCGTGCCATCCGGCCATCGCGGGCGACAAGCCGGCAGTGTGCACTAAGGCTCGCAATTCACCCAGCTCGGCTGATCTAGTTGCGAGATCAAGGGCAAAATGCGGGTCGCCAAGATCACCAACGGTGGTCACAATGTTGGCCGTTGTCGTTTGCTGAACTTCCTTCCCAACTACTTCTAGCCGCTGGGCGTCGATGTCACTAAGGAGCACAACGTCGACGTCCGAGGCCAACGCCGTGGCACACGCCGAACCCATCGAGCCTGCGCCACCCGTGACGACCGCGATCGAGGTCACGGGCGCGGTCGGCTCGAGTTCGTATCAGCGATAAGTTTCGCCCCTCGGCTCGGGTCGCCGATTGCTGCTCGCTCTCGCTGCAGTCTCGACTGCGAAGTGTCTGCGGGTCGGCCTCCGCCTTGTTGCGGTAACGCGAAGCCGGTGTACGCGACCCTTCGCTCACGACTCACAGGGTGGGTAGATCGATGTAATGCACACGACATGTGAACCGAGGCATCGCCGCGGTTCGCTCGCAGCGAAATGGACGGCAGATCCAGTCCTCGATCTACTTGCGCGCGCGCGATGTTTGCTCGATGTGAGCCCGCCATCACGTCGAGCCCGCCGTGCGCTTTATCTACTGGCGTCAAACAAATACCGACGGTAAGACCCGAGCAGTACATCGAATGACCGCCGCGATCACAATCCTTGTGCCAAGGAAGGCACGCAAGGCCTTCCACCGAATCAACTCGTTTTAATAATCCTTCGGCCGTTACTTCGGAAAAATGCTCGCCGAACGGATCACCCGGCTGATGGCCTTCGTTGAGCACTTCGCCAATAGCCAAGAAACGTGGGTCGGCGAGGAGGTCGCGCAAAGCGTCCGACCGTTGAGCAAAGTCGATAATACGACACGGGTATTGGTCACCGGCTCTCGTTGTGGCCCACCACGAAGTGCCGTCGTCGGGCCGTGCGTCCTCGACCGCTCGGGCGAGGTCCGCGTCAACTGCGTCCATTTCGGCCTCGGTAAAAACATTTTGTAACACCAAAAACCCCGCCTCGGCGAGAAAGTGGGCCGCGTCATCGACAGACTCACCGAGTCGATATTGCTGGTCAAGGTCCAGAGCGGTGCCGTCGGTCGATTGCAAGGTGACATCACCCGCTCGGTAGACACCACGACCATCAAGGACGCTACGCAGCACTGGATCCCAAGCACAAAATAACGCATTGGCCATCGGTTCGGCCACGACTCGATCACCAATTACAAGCCCCAGAGCAGTGCGTTGTTCTTGCATCAACTCGGAAAATGCATCTTCATCGATGGCAACCCTCAGCGAGGAGGATTCGCACCCCGGAACAACTTCGAGGGTGTCAACCCCGCGACGGAGTGTCCACACCCGCTCACCAACCGCAATCGCAATGGGAGGAAGATCTAAGTAGCGAGCGTCCGAATTGGCGCGGTCGCCGTTGCGCTTTATTGCTTCATTCCACGGGCCGGCCCAGAAGTCATCGGGATCGATCGATGGAGGGACACCCACTGGTCGAGTTCGAATATCGACGCGGGAAGTGAGTTGACCAGAATTATGGTCGTTCATGCGGCTGTTCCTTTCAACGACCGCGGGTACCCGAGGAGTTCTAAGAACCGATCTGCAGCGCGTAATAGTCCATCGCGCTCACAGTTCGTTGCTGTCTCTCGTTCAAAAAGGTCGATATCTTTAGCCATTATTGGCCCGACGTGATCGGCAATTGGGGCGAACGATAGGAGTCCGGAGAATACTTCGAGCGCGAAACTTCGACCACTTCCGTGGCGCAACGCTTCTCCGAGCATGGCGGTCTCCAGCCCAAGCTCGTCGCCGATCGCGAACGCCTCATGGGCGAGTGCGAAGTGCGAAGCATTGAGTGCGTTGTTCAGCAACTTTGTTCGTAGCCCGCTACCGAGCGGGCCCATAAATAACACTGGATTTCCGTACGTCTCGAGTACAGGTCGAGCAATCGTGACGGCTTCTTTTTCTCCCCCGACGTATACGGTCAGTCGTCCCTCGGAGGCCGCTATACCTCCGCCACTTACTGGAGCGTCGATTACGTGGATGCCGCGCGAAGCAGCGAGTACGGCAATATCGGCGCACTCGTCGGTGCCGATCGTCGAATGCAGCGCGAGCACACTGCCGCTCGCCATACCGGCGAGTACTCCCTGCTCGCCGAGCGCTACTTCGCGCACCGCCACTGCGTCAGTCACACAAATACCGACTACGTCACTGGCCCGCCCTAGCTCTCGCGGGCTGGTAGCGACTTCGGCGGTGCCAGCAAAATCATTCAGCGCCTGCGGACGGCGCGCCCACAGAGTCGTCGGCACGCCTTGGGCGATGATCCGTTTCGCCATGCCCGATCCTTGGCTACCAAGACCGATGAAACCTGCTGTTGTCATGTTGACTCCTGTTGACAACGGTGCTCAGCGCCGCATGACCGAGCCTGTCAGTTGGCTACACCCGAGCGCAAGTACGGGGGCCGCGGGCGACTCGGTGCCGGTAGTGCTCTGGCGCGCCTAGCCTTAGCCCATGACCACTGCCCTGATCGACCCCTTCAATCGTCAGGTTAAAGACCTGCGCATTTCGATCACCGATCGTTGCAACTTCCGCTGTACCTACTGCATGCCCGAGGAGGGGATGAAGTGGATGGATCGCGCCGAATTGCTCACCTACGAAGAGCTCACTCGGGTGGCTCGAGTATGCGTTGAGCGCTGGGGGTTCAACGCCATTCGTATTACCGGGGGCGAGCCCACCTTGCGCGCTCACCTGCCTCGGCTCTTCGAGATGCTCGCCCCGCTCGGTACCGATTTAGCCATGACCACCAACGGAGTCCGCCTGCCCGAGATTGCTCACGATCTCGCCGCCGCGGGCCTAAAGCGGGTAAATGTCTCTATCGATTCTCTTGACCCCGAAACTTTTCGTCGAATTACCCAGCGCGATGACCTCAGTCGAGTTTTGGCCGGAATCGCGGCCGCACTCGATGCCGGCCTTGCGCCAGTGAAACTCAACTGCGTGGTGATGCGGGGAGTCAACGATCACGAGGTGGTCGATCTTGCCGCCTTCGGACGCACTCACTCAGTGGGGGTGCGCTTTATTGAGTTCATGCCTCTTGACGCTCAGGGCGAGTGGTCCCGCGACCAAGTTGTGCCCGCGGCCGAGATACTGGCTGCTATCGACGAAGTGTTCCCGCTCGAGCGGGCAAGCGCGGCCGAGTCTGATACCAGCGAGCCGGCTCGGCTAGTGCGTTATCAAGACGGTCGGGGCGATGTGGGAGTGATCGCCAGTGTCACCGAACCGTTCTGTGGCGATTGCGATCGGGTGCGCCTGACCGCGGACGGCAAGTTTCGCACCTGTCTGTTTGCGCACGCCGAGACCGACTTACGGGCAGTTCTACGCTCCGGTGCCACCGACGACGAACTCGCGGCGGTAATTGCCGGAGCCGTAGCCACCAAAACTGCGGGCCATCGCATCGGCCAAGTTGACTTCATCCCGCCCGCTCGGCCCATGAGTCAGATCGGGGGCTGAGTGACTTCGTTTAAGTTCACCCATCTCGACGACGAGGGGAATGCCCGTATGGTTGATGTCACCGAAAAAGAGGTCACCCACCGCCGGGCGTTAGCGCGGGGGCGAGTTCATATGGAACCGGCTACCGCCGAGCAAATAGCGGCCGGTGGTCTAGCCAAAGGCGATGTGCTGGCGGTGGCTCGAGTGGCGGCTATTCAGGCGGCCAAACAAACTGCGAACCTAATCCCGCTGTGTCACCCCTTGCGACTGGGTTCGATAACGGTGGACTTCGCCGTCGGTGCGACCTGCGTCGAGATTGAGGTCGTAGTCGAAGCGGTTGACCGCACTGGGGTAGAGATGGAGGCACTCACCGCCGTCAGCGTCGCTGCGCTCACCATTTACGACATGGCCAAGGCGGTCGATAAAGAGATGGTGATTGGCGAGATAGCTCTTTGGGAGAAAGACGGCGGTCGTTCGGGGGCCTACCGTCGCACTAATTAATATTATTAAATCCGACAAATCGGACATATACCCCCGCAGATAGGCCTCGCCGGGTACTCAATCCAGTAATATTTACTTCAACGACGGCGCTAGTCCTTGGGGGAAGGTGCGTCGTCATCCCATTACCTAGCCCTTGGAGTTGCGTATCCCTATGGCCGTAGTAGTTGTTCTAGTCCTCTTAGCCTTATGGGCGGCGGTGTTGGTTCCGCCGATAATGCGCGCCCGCGGGCGAGGAGAGCAATCGATGGGGGGAACAAGCGGAATCGTGGCCGACCTCAAAGCCACCGTCTTCGAGGGTCGCCGCCGCAGTCTCGCTCCGTCGTCGCTGCCTACGCTTATGGGCCCAGTTGGCCCACCCCGGTCAGAAATTCCTGAAGGCCCACTTCCGACCAACATGAGCCCCCAGCAAAAGCGTCGCCGCGATATCTTCTTGGGCCTCCTAGGTGCCGTCTCGGTGACTTTTGTGCTGGCGATCTTGGCCAGCAGCACCGCTTTTTGGCTTATCCAATTGTTGGTCGATATTCTCCTTGGCGCCTACGTGGTACTTCTCCTTCGCTTCAAGGCTGAACGAACCGCGAGAATGCACTCGGCCGCGCCCGCTTCGTCGAGTCACGAGGCGGCGGCAAATGCTCTACCGTCAAATGTTCGCACCATGAACCGCAGTCACTCACCACAGTCCGCGCCGATCACGCGCGGCTCTACGGTGATCGCTTTCCCTCGCGTCGCTGCCGCGCGTTAAGCGCAAAGGTCTTAAGCGACAACTTTGGTACGCTGAGAATCCCTTGGGGGTGTAGCTCAGCCCGGTAGAGCGCTACGTTCGCAACGTAGAAGTCGTGGGTTCAAGTCCCATCACCTCCACTTAGATAGTTGATATTTTAAATTTGTTAGCATTGCGCTTATGAGTTTGACACTCAATAATCGACCCGACCTCGTTGAGCCTGCCGCGCGGCTTTTGCTGGGGGCGATCGATACTGGCGATAGAGGAACGCCCGAACAGCGGCGCATTTTGCAAATGGTGATCACGCAAGTGTGGAACCGCCCCGATATCGACATTGAAGCCATCACTCCGTTGCCACCTGAAACGGTCGGGGAGATTTTTGACGATCCCATCGCGGCTCGGCGAGTACAAATGATTCTGGTCTTACTCGAAGTATGTCGTCACCCACTAACGATCGAGCAAGTTGAACTAGTAGACGCCTACGCGCTTCGGCTCGGAAAAGACGACGCCGGTCTCGAACTCGCCCGCGGCTTAGTCAACGGCCATCGAGACGATGCGATTGCACACTTTCATGCGGTTTGGGAGGACGCAAAAATCGAACTGAGCGAAGAAACGCTGCGCGACCGATACGGCGACCTCGACACCTGCGCTCCCGAACTTGCGGCCGAACTGCGGCGTATGCGTGAATTCCCTCGGGGCACTCTCGGCCGGGAGTACGTGGAGTTCTATATGGAGCACAACTTTCAGCTCCCCGGCGAAGGAGCACCCGGCCCAGCATTTTTCGTCAGCCACGACATGACGCATCTAATCGCTGGATATGGCCCCTCGGGGCCCGAAGAGGTTGCGCTTTCGGCGTTTCAGTTAGGTATGAACGACAACGAGATGCACTGGGTCCTATTCCTCCTTTCGCTTTCGGCCTACGAAATGGCGGCCTTAGCCCAAGGGCCGGTCGAGTTTACGGCCAAGGGATCCATTCTTGAGCGCAGTGGAGCGCTTGAGTTGATGATCGAGGCGGTAAACCGAGGTTCACTTTGCTCGGGCGACTTTTCGGTGGCTGATCATTTGGCGTTGGCCCATCTAACCATCGCCGAAGTAAGAGAACGTTTTAGCGTTCCACCCCCCAAGCCGTCGTTTCCAGAATTTATTTCCTAAACTTTCGCGATCAAGTCGGGGGTGATCTCGTCGATGTGAGCACAGCCCGCTAACGCCATCGCGGCGCTAAATTCGGTTATCAGCAATTCAAGCACTCGAGTTACTCCGGCCGCGCCGCCCGCGGCTAAACCCCACAACACCGGTCGACCAACTTGGACCGCAGTGGCCCCCAGCGCAATAGCTCGCAAGATATCGCTACCTCGGCGAATACCACCGTCGACCACTACGGGCGCTTGGCCATTCACTGCCGCCACTACTTCAGGAAGCGCGCGCGCAGTGGCAATAGTTCCGTCGAGTTGGCGACCCCCGTGATTACTAACCGCTATTCCGCCGGCACCATGGTCTATGGCCCGTACCGCGTCGTCCGCGCGCAGTACACCTTTTACCCACACCGGTATATCGACTGCCCGGGCCAAAGTTTCGAGGTCGGCCCACGTAAGGGAAGGGTCGATGGTCCAACTCAATGCTTCCCCGAGACCGCTTCCGCGGTGGCCAGTGGGTTGACCAGGGCGCTCGAGGTTGGCGATTTTCATTCCTTCGGGAACATGAAAATTATTACGAATGTCTCGCTCGCGGGTTCCCCAAATTGGTGTGTCGAGAGTAACCATGAGCGCTCGGCACCCCGCCGCTTGTGCTCGGCGGGCGAGATCGGTGGTGAAGTCTCGGTCTTGGGCGATGTAAATCTGCATCACCAGTGGGCTGGTGGTCACTGCGGCCACATCTTCGATTGTGCGGGTCGACAAACTCGATAGCACCAACGGAATATTGGCCGCGCTCGCTCCGCGCCCGGTGGCTACTTCACCTTCGGGATCGGCCATTTGGTGTAAGGCGGTGGGGGCGACGAGTAAGGGCGCGGCCACTTGTTGGCCAAATAGATCAATGGTCGGGTTGCGCTGCGAGACATCTACTAACACTCGGGGCCGCAGCCCCAAGCCTCGCCACGCGGTGATGTTTTCGGCCACGGTTATTTCGTCGCCCGAACCGTTGCGGTAATAGTCGTAGGCCGCGGGCTCAAGTTTCGCCTCGGCTAGCGCGGCAAACTCTTCAACATTGAGCAGATCGTCGAGGTTGGCCACGCTGTGATCGTACTGGTCAGTTAGAGCGGGCGCGGCGTAACGGTAGAACTTAAACTCGACTCGGAACGCCGAAACTGGCTTGCACTTCACTCAAGGGTGTGGACGCGAGAGCTAGATGGTCCGCGATAGAGAAATCTCCGGTGCACTCTGATCCTCGTCGGAAGGCCTCCGCCAATAGTTCCGCCGCCCCTTCTCGCCCGAGCGTGCTCGTCTTGGATACCAATTCCTCACTACTCAAAAATCCGGCCTCGTGCACCGCCAAATTGCCAATGAAATTAATCCAGTGGGCATCGCTATCGTTGATGCCTAGCAACATTGCCCCGAGTGCGATTTCTTCTTGCCCGCTGGTTCCGTAGCCGCCGATCAGATGATTCATGTCGTGAGCCAAAAAAACTGCTGGGTGGTCGTCGTCTTCGCCGGGCAAAGGCAAATTATTGGTCCGATGAAACTCTAAGAACTCGTAGCCCAAAGTGCCGGCCGGAAGATCCTCGTACGCCCGTAATTGCTTGACTAGATCCGCTCTCGATTCATCCGAGCCATCAAATTCTTTCAGGGTCGGTTCAGAAACTTCGCTTGCCACCTCTTCGAAAAAACGCAAATAGTCGGTCATGGCCACTTCGATTCCATCACGCACTAAATCTCTAGTCACTTCCAGTCCGGCGTCCGCTTCCGCTTCACCCAACTCGGTGCAGTAGTCCTCTACTCGGTCCACTTGAGTCGCAGTAAGCGGGTGGCGACAAAGTTCGAGCAGCACCATAAATTCACGCGTTCGCCGACGCTGGTCAGGTCGGGTAATGGCCGCTCCCGCTTGCTTCGCGCTCAGCGGGGTCAAAGTGGCGACATCAATATCGGTTCGACCCCAATAACCCGAGATAATCGCCCGCAAAACTGCGGTTTGTTCTTCCGTCGGGCCCCCATCGCAGTTAATCGCTCCGAGCAGCGCTTGGCTCACGGTTTCCACCATTGCGTCTTCGATGATCCGAGCCATCGGGTCAAGATAGTCAAAACCTCAATCTGGGTGCAAGCCCTCGCGGGCGCGCGTTGGGCTATCGTCTCAGTTTCAATCACTAGGGAGGTTAGTTATGGCATCGGTCTGGAGTTACGAGGGGATGCGAGTAGTAGTCACCGGTGGTGGGGGCTCCGGAATGGGAGCGGCTGCGGTTAGTGAACTCGTCGACCTCGGTGCCGAAGTGCATGTCATCGACCTCAAAGACGCTCCCGTGCAAGTAGCCAGTCAACAAGCAGTCGACCTGCGCGACCCCGACGCCAGCGCCGCGGCCATCGAAAAAATCGGTGGCCCCATCAACGCCCTCTTCAACTGCGCCGGTCTTCCCGGCCCACCGTTTTCTGACCTCGACACGATGTTGGTCAACTTTGTCGCTATGCGTCACCTAGCCGAGTTGTGCGCCGACCGCATGCCGACCGGCGGAGCGATTGCCAGTATTTCGTCTACCGCAGGTAGTGGCTATCTCCAAAGCATCGAAAAGTGGATGCCGTTAGTAACCACGCCTGACTTTGCGAGCGCCAAGGCGTGGTGTGAAGCCAACCCCGAAGCTATTGCCAGCGGTTACGCCCCTTCGAAAGAGGCGATCATCGTCTGGACTATGTACGCGGCCAAAGCGTTGGCCGAGCGCAACATTCGGGTTAACTGCATTAGCCCCGGACCAACCGACACCCCGATGATGCCAGCCTTTGAAGATTTCGCCGGTAAAGCGATGATCGATATGTTTACTGCGGGAATGGGTCGCCGTTCTACTCCGATAGAACAGGCTTACCCACTCATCTTTCTCAACAGCAAGGCCGCTTCTTACATCACCGGAGAAAACTTTATTACTGACGGTGGAACTCTAGGGTCGATGATGACCGGCACCGTGGTTCTTAGTTTTGACGGTTCGTAGATAACGCGACCCAATTTTTCCTCAGAGGTTAAATACCCTAAGCGCGTTTTCTCGCAAGAACTTGGGCCAAACATGGTCGCGAAAAGGCACTTCCGGTAACTCGGCGAAGATGCGTTCTAAACTAAGCCCCATTGGGTAGTAGCCGGCGTACATAATTTTGTCCGCGCCGCGCGTGTTGGCGTAATCGATAATCGCTCGGGGGTAATACTTAGGCGCAAACGCCGAGGTCATGTAGTAAAGGCCGGGCCATTTGAGCATCAGTTTCACCGCTAGCTCCTCCCACGGTTCGGCCCCGTGGCGCATGACGATTTTCAGGTCGGGGAAGTCGTAGCAAACTTGGTCGAAGCGCATTACGTGTTGACAATCAGAGGGGAAACGTGGCCCCGCTATTCCGGCGTTAACTATCACCGGAATATTAAGTTCGATGCAGGTCGCGTAAATCGCGTACATCTTGGGGTCGTCAACCGGCACTTGGGGTAAACACCCTGCGGGGAACACCGACACTGCTTTGATTCCGGTGTCAATTACGGCCGAACGAATTTTGGCAATCGTGCCCATAACGTCGTTGGGGTCAACTTCGAGCGAGATGTCTACTCGGTCGGGGTAGCGACGCTTCGCTTCAAGGGTTTCGCCACTTAACCCAAACAATCCTCGCTGCACCCCGCACGAATCCATCGCGGCCAAGGCTTCGTCGATCGGATCTATTTCTTCTTTCGCCCCCTCGGGAACATCTTTGAACATGTACTCGGCAAGAAACGTGAACGACTCTTTAGTTTCCGAATCTTTTATTCCGCGCTCAAGGTATCGATAAGTGGCTTTACGGTCACGCAGAGGAAAGCCGATCATGAGATCGACCACCCCGATGCCTTCGGGGTAAGCCATTTATTTATTAAAAGGTTTAGAGGTCAGAAGAAGTACTCGACGGCGAGGAGTATCCGCTGTCGTGGCTCTGGTTCTGCTTACGGCGCCAGAAGAAAATAACTCCCCCAATAGCGGCAAGAATGGCAGCGATTTTTCCGATGGCTTTTACTTTCCCCATGATTTCTCCTCAGGGTTGAAAATTACGGTTACTTGACCCCGTTAGTTTGCCCGAAAGTTCGGCTAAATGCCAATGGGGTTAGAGGTTTTCGCCGGCCGCAACAACTAGCGGTTTACTCCACCCTGAAGTGTTGAGAAAATCGACTACCGCATGGCCCGGCGAGACCAAGGCGTCACAAGCGGCACGCGCCTCGGGGTCGAGGGTGTGATTGAGAATTACTAGGGCGTCTTGGAGTTGTTCGATGGTGCGGGGGCCAATGATGGGTGCAGTTACACCGGCCTGTTCTTTGCACCACAGCAACGCCATCTGAGTAGCGGTGAGGCCGCGCTTTTCCCCCAGGTCCGCTACCGCTTGTCCGACCGCAATGGCAGTAGGGGTTAAGCGCTCGAGCATCTGGGGTCGACGACTTCCGCGCGAACCTTCAGGTATCCCACCGGCGTAGCGGTTGGCCAATATTCCGGCCCCGAGCGGTGACCACGGCAAAATCGCCAGGTTGCATTTTTGCGCCATAGGTACCAGTTCGTTTTCAATGCGCCGGTCGAGCAAGTTGTAAGGGGGTTGTTCACTTATGTAGGCGGCCTGTCCGGCTTGATTCGAGATATTGATCGCCTCAACAACTGCCCACGCGGGAAAAGTCGAGCAGCCGATAAAGCGCACTTTGCCCGCCCGCACGAGTTCGTCGAACGCGCCCAGAGTTTCTTCGGGGGCAACGATAGGCGAGTAGCGGTGAATTTGGTAAAGATCGATGCGGTCAGTCTTTAAGTTCTTTAATGATTGTTCGCACGACTTGATTATGTGCTCGCGTCGATGAAACTCTCCCGGTTGTCCCGCTCCGGTAGGGAAGCCAACCTTGGTCGCCAGCACGATTTCGTCGCGTCGTCCGTTAGCGGTTAGTGCGTCACCGACAATTTGCTCGCTGAGTCCGGCCGAATAGACATCGGCGACATCAATCATGTTGAGGCCATTTTCTAAGGCGTAGTTAATGATGAGAGCCGAATCTTCGGCGCCTA
>CAEZYK010000023.1_pt1 | contig 17582 bp, 17 predicted proteins | sample 7265491 | NCBI WGS metagenome assembly CAEZYK01 (sample SAMEA6813932, study PRJEB35770) | freshwater metagenome | biome: Freshwater; feature: Freshwater reservoir; material: water | place: Czech Republic | collected 2017-04-14 | depth 30m m
GCTCGACCGGCCTGCGAAGCTCCCGCAACCGCGGGGTACAACTTCGACGGATTAGCCCGAGTGGTTTGGATTATTCCGATCCCCGAAACTTCGAATCAGTGTGCCGGATTGTTGTGCCGACGCCACGCCGATGCCATGACCCCGCCCCGTAGTTGGGAGTTGCGCGACATGCGCCCCGCTCTACCCGAACATTTCGCTCCTGCGCCCAGTGCGCCTAGCCGGTATATGGCGCCCACTCCTATCGCCGCCAGCGCCTATCAGCCCCCCGTACCAATACCCGCAGCCAAGACTCCCGCCGCACTCGCCGCGCCCCCGGCGGCGCTCACTGAGCCGACCATCCCCTACTCCTCGGTCGACGATTTAGATTCAGAGCCCGACGAGGAGGCCGGCCAGACCGCCGAGCCGGCAGGGCCTTATTCCCCTTTGTTGGCTCGAGCTTTTCGCGCCGCCGGCTGAGCCCGCAGGGTCTTTTTCTACCCAAAGACTCAAGGGTTTAAGTTTTTGTAAGAAATACCTTTCTCACTCCTCTCTCCTATGAACGGCCCCATTAGAGGGCCATAAATAAGGAGACCCACTATGAACTATTCAATCAACCGCCGCTTTATTGTCCGATTTACCGTTGGGATCGTGGTCGCCGCCTTAAGTGCGGCGGCGATTGTGGGACTAAGCGGAGGCTCTGACCACCAGAAATCATCATCGCAGCTTCGCCGCGATAACCGGGCGGTAACTGCGACAAAAGAAAAAGCACAAGCCCCAACTCTTGACCCAACCACTGAAATTGCCAAAATCAACGAAGAAAAATCTTCGACCGTAGCGACGCAAGCTTCTGATGGTTCCAGCGCCAAAGCACCGGCTGCTCCCGCCGCCGCCGTTGCTCCGGTGGCTCCCCCCGCTGCCGTTGCTCCGGTGGCTCCCCCCGCCGCCGTTGCTCCGGTAGGCGATCACACCGGACCAACTTTTGGTGGGGTAGGTGTGGGTTGTGGAGTAAAAACAATTTTCAGCATCACCGTTTCCGATCCTTCGGGAGTGGCCGCTGTGTGGGGTAACTACTACAACGATGCAGGAGTAAAAACCGGATTCACCATGGGGCCAGGCCAAAACGGCTACTGGGTAGTGTCAATTTTTGACACCGACCTTGACGGCTTCGACTCAATCTATGTTGCCGCAAGCGACAGTGCGGGCAACACTTCTTCAACCAGAGTTAGCGGGCTTTGCCAAGTTTGAACAACTAACTCGCTTAAGCAACGACACCGGGGTCAGGCTCACCAATATCGTGAGTTTTAGGAGCAATGTTGTACTGGTGGCGTAACTCCTCGACGGGGATATGAGCTTGACCCCAATGGTCGACCCCTTCGAGGAGATCTACGCCCGCCCCGCGGCTACGCATTGCCGATTCTACGAACAACTCCCCAATATCTTCACGGGCAAGCTCACCCCCCTGGGAAGTAAACGAGCCGGTCGGCAAAGTAATCCCCCCCACGCCGTAAAGCCCCAACGCCAACATCATCAATCCAAAACTATTGGGATTGGGAGAACAGGTATGCATGAATGTATTGACTTGAAGTTCCCCCACCGCAGTAGGGGGATAGCCACTAATTACGTGCACCCAATCGTGGGTCGAAGTTACTTCGGGCGCACCGTGTTCCTCGCCGGGATAATCCCAACCCCATTCGTGGTACATATTTACCAACTGCTTACCCCAAGTTCCGTCGGGGAGATCTTCTAGTCGCCTAAATTTGTCCGCCACTTTGTCGTCAGTGCCGTGGCCGCGCATAGACGCCATCCCTTTGACAAAATTACGCAGTCCTTGATCTTTAATGTCCGAAATCGCCAGTTGGCGCAAATTCGAGCGCCAAAAAAAATCGAAATACATACGCTTAGTATCTTCATCGGCGATCGCCTGAAAAGTCTTTATTTGAGGCACATCGACACCAAAAGCATCGGCGTAACTAACAATGCGCTCCACCTGCGCGTCAGAAATGCGCTGGTCGGCGCCGAGAAATAAATCACCGTTGGTGTCGCGCCGAGGTTCCAACATTGCCAAAGCAATCATTCCCTGCACCACTTGGCGAGCAATTTGGGGGTCAGAAATCGCCGCCGCCGCTTTCTCGGGCGAACAAACCGCAACATCTTCAATATCGTCTTGGCTAAACAAATTGCGAGCCACCGTCGAGACCATGGCGTGTTGGATTTCGCTTAAGCCCGCTTCGCCCGTTGAGCCTTTTATCGAACCGATGACTACTGGCCCCAATTCGGGGGGCGGGAGAACGAGCACCTAGTGATACTTACACAAAAAGAGAACCCCGACACTCGCGTGCCGGGGTTCATCAGTTTTGTCGATTGAGGTTATCTAGTTATTTTCGTTGTCGTTATCGTTGTTGTCGTTATTTCCGTCTTGGTTGTTGTCGCCACAGTTGTCATTCGACTGTGCTCCCGGCCAGTAACAAACATTGACGTAAGTGGTCGATCCATTATTTCCGGCTTCGACCTGAACATTGGCCGCACCTTTAGTCCCCCCGAGCCCGCCGCCGCCGTAGTTACCCCAGCCACCGCCACCGCGGCCAACGACTGTCCAGTCATCCGCTTGGAGGGCGGTGGTGCAATCGTTGATAACGGTTTGGTAACCGTCACCAGTGGTGTAGTTAGTTTGAGTTCCGTTATTGGCCAACGCCACCGTGCCGGTGCTAGTCGAGCCCGCTTCGGGACAAGCAACTTTAGCAAGGCTGGTTCCCGACGAACTGGCTTTAGTGGTAGCAGTAGATCCTCCCGCGGCCGCAGTAGTGGCAGTGCTTGATGAATCGCTGCTTCCTCCACCACACGCAGCCAGCAACAACGCTGAACTGGCCGCGATGGCCAACCATGCGAACGAACGCCGTTTCAATGTCATTTTCTCTCCTTAGTTGTTGTTGTCGTTGTCGTGGTCGATACTCACATCTCTTCATTGCCGTTGCCGTTGTTGTCGCCGTTGTCGCCGTTGTCGCCGTTGTCGCCGTTGTCGCCGTTGTCGCCGTTGTCGCCGTTGTCGCCGTTGTCGCCGTTGTCGCCGTTGTCGCCGTTGTCGTTATTCTTCTTGTCGCCACAATTGTCGTCCGACTGCGGTCCAGGCCAATAGCAAACATAAACGTAAGTGGTCGAGCCGTTATCTCCAGCTTCGACCTGAACATTGGCGGCACCTTTAGTACCCCGGAGTCCGCCGCCGCCGTAATCGCCGTCGCCACCCTCGCCGTCGCCGACGACTGTCCAATCGGCTTCTTGGAGAGCGGCGGTGCAATCGCTGATAACGGTTAGGTAATCGTCGCCAGTGGTGTATCGAGTCTGAGTTCCTTTATTGCCCAACGCCTTCCTGCCCGTTCTAGTCGCACTCGCTTCGGGACAAGCGACTCCGGAAAGGCTGGTTCCCAATAGTCGGTCAGGCCTGGTTCGGTTGGGCCTGGTTTGGTCAGGTCTGGTTCGGTTAGGTCTGGTTCGGTTAGGCCTGGTTCGGTTAGGTCTGGTTCGGTTAGATCGGTTATTGGCTCTAGTGGTAACAGTAGATCCTTCCGCATCCGCAGTAGTGGAAGTTCTTGCTGAATCGCTACTTCCCCAACTGCACGCGGCCAGTAGTAAAGAGAAACCGGCCACGATGGCCAGCCCGGCGAACGAACGTCGTCTCAATGTCATTAGCCTTCCTTGGTTAATATCTATGAACTTTAATTTATTACCCTAGTCTGACAGCCGTTAGGTAGACCATCAGCAAAAGCTTTACTGATAAACCGCTCGGCCGGTGAACCAGCAAATGTTAGGTCAGATTTAGACAGGCTTCGAGCCGCGGTCTGGCCCGGAATCGATATATGCGAAGCCGGACTACGCAAAGCCTGTTTCCTAAAGACCGCCAACTCCAAATAACCCCGCGCCAAAGAGTCAACCGGACAATAGATTTCGTTGGCTAATGAATCATAAAACGCTTTCGACATGCAGTTGGCCGCCGAAGGGATCTTCTTTGACGAAAAGCCGTCGGCCACTACGCAATGAATCACTGTGTCGTCGCTACCCTGAGCAATAAACAACGGAACCGTCTCACCCGCCCAAGCGGGATACTTTGGGTACGGGTTCACCCCAGTTGGTCCCGGTAGTTGCCAGCGAACCCAATCACACCAAGCCACCAACCCGGGTTCGGTTGTAGTCGCACAGGTCTGGTCGAGCCCACCCTTGAAAAAATCACCCGTTTTGTAATCGGCGGGAAGATTCCAAAGTGATGGAACCAACATCTGGTTTTCTTTAGCGTTGCGATATTGTGAAACCGCGGCTTTGATCGTCTTAGTTCCCGAACCATCTAGGCATTGCGTAATGACTTTGGCTATCGTTTTTTGGCCTTTAGCGGTAGCGATGTTTCCGAGTTCGAGCGGAGCGGCAGTTTTCGGATAAGCCGGAAACGAAGCGTTGGCGGCAAGAGGGCTACTAGCCGCCAACTTGCTCCACGAGCCAAAAATGTAAGAGAACAAAGCGGGGCCGACCTGCAACTCAAGTGCAGCGACGGGTAGCCCTACTAATTCGATGCTCTCGTGCATAATCCAATCGGTTAAACCGTCGCCAAGACTAAGCCCGGGTTGACGATCGGGTTGAACTAAGAAATTGCTCGCCGGAGCTTCGAGGGCTACTCCCACTAACTTCAGCGCCGCCGTTGGCTGACTTGGCTGAGTATCACGCAGATAACTCTCGGCTAACTGCCCCGCCCACATCGCCGCGTGACCACCTTGGGAATAGCCCCAACTTAAATAGTCGTAATCAAGCGGAGCTTGTTCAGAAAAAGTCTGCGTCATTAATTGGGCGGCCGCTCGAGCCGAATCGAGCACGTTGGCCGCAGCAATCTTGCCCACCACGTAAGTGTCGTTAGGTTGATAATCGGGTAACGCAACCACCCACCCCTCGTTCATTGCGTATTGTAAAGGGCCCGTGCTCGCCGAGCCGTTGCGAGCACCGAGGAGAACACCCCACGAAATCGAACCCAAACCGCCGGGGGTTTTCCCCCATAAGCGTTGAGCGGGGTCCCACGAGGGTAAGCACCTTTGCCGAACTCCGTTCGTGCCGTGAGCCCAAGTAAGCATTTTGGCGCGGGCGTTAGTTACCCGCGGCCCGGCTTTAGGCGCGGCAACTAAACCGCACACCAGTTGCAAATCGGTTTCGTCGACTCCAGTCGAAACGTAAAGAATCCTCCACACTCGAGATTTCTTGGGAAAGCCCGAACTGGACTGGTATTGCGCGCTCAAATCGGTAGCCGCCACCAAATCACCCGGCCCTAGCCCAGCCGGAACATCCGTGCCCACCCCCTTAGAGCCAGAACACGGTGACTGCGAGGTCGTAGCCGCGGCGTGGGCCGTTGGCCCATCAGTACGGGTCGTCACGAGGCTGGCGAACAGAACGACTACCAGAGCGCCAACAACCATCACTGAACTTCTTTGTCTCACTAGACACTTATTACTACAAAAATTTGCTGGCGGTAGTGCAGTCATGGCACCTAAAAGAGGGGCCAAAAACTAGATCTGGGTGGAGATTAGAGTTTCTTCGTGTCGCTAATAAACGAAATTGGTCGAGGAACAATCGCGGTTGAGAAAGCACAAATAGCACTAACTAATCCGCTGCGTTCAAGCGTCGTCATCTTGATTGGTGTGGGGTGCGCCATCGGGGTCGGCGAACCTCTCGCGACCTTACCCCTCGCCATCGGGGCGCTGTTTGTACAGATGGATGACCCGGGCGGTCCCTTCAGTCGGCGGGCAACCGTCATGCTTTGGGCTTCGGTCTGGATGGCGCTCGCCACATTGGTCGGTGGATTGGTTTCTAATGACTTTGCTACCCACTTCGTAATCGCGATTCCTATTGCCTTTGTTTGTGCCTACGCAAGTGCGGCTGGTCCCCGGGCAAGTCTGACCGGTGTGCTGTGCCTAGTTTGCTTTTCTATTTTTTCCGGCACGCCAATAGAACTTCTCGACAGTTTCACTAATGCCGAGTTATTGCTCTTAGGGGGCCTACTCCAAACTTTGGTCACTATTTCTCCGTGGCCGTTACGCCGAGCCAACGGGATACGTTCTGATTTCGCGATTTTTTTTAGGGGTCTCGCACACGCTTGTAGCACCAGTAACTTAGAAATCATTAGCTCGTCGCACGCAACCAGACTGCAGCTAGCCATAGACGATTTAGCGGTCTATGAGAACGACAGTAAAGGTGAACTGTGGTTCAAGCGCTTAGCCGACAATGGTCGAGAAGTTAGATTTGGACTGCTCGGGCTAGCCGCTACTCGAGATGAAATATCTAATCCGACGAGCCGGAAAATTATGGACGACCTCATTTACTCCGTCGGCGATGTTTTTCAATCAATAGCTCTAACTCTTGTCTGGCACTGGCGGCACCAAAGGCTGCTGGCGGCGCGCGAGCGCCTATTGATCATTGAAGGAAAAGCCCGGGCTCGCGCGCAAGAAATAGATCCCAGTCTGATAGACGCCGTCATCGTCCCCCTCCTTGCCTTGGCCGAAACTGCTGCTGGGCCGTGGCCGCTAGGGCGGGCATCGGGAATTCATTTTTTCGACTCTCGCCGAAAACCCCTAGGGCCAATGCTGCGCGCCCATTGGCGGCGCAATGATGTTTTCTTTCTCCACGCCGTTCGACTAACGCTCAGTTTTCTTGTCGCCGTTAGTTTGGCGCAACTACTTGACCTCCCTCACTCCTACTGGATGCCCATGACCGTTGCGTGGATTAGCAAACCCGACCTGAGCGGCACCACCATGCGAATCGTTTCGCGAATTTTTGGAACTCTGCTCGGAGTTTTTCTAATTGGTCTTGCTTTTTCAATCTTTGTACCCAATGATTTAGGCCTAGCGTTAATCATTGGGTTTGGTGGGTTTGTTGTCCTAGTTTTCTTATTTTCTAATTATGCTCTTGCGGTAACGGGGATTACTATTTTTGCCCTGACATTATTCGAATTGATCGGAGACCCCGTCAACGAAACAATTGGTATGCGAATAGTGTCCACCGTAACCGCAGGAGTCATTGTTTTTATTGTGGCATTGCTTATTCCGAACCGCTCAGGGTCAAAAGTCGAATTAGTACTGAGCGAAATGGTGAACGATTTAGATAATTATTCCGATAAAATTTTGCGCAGTATCGACGATAGAAACGGAGAGTTATCATCCGATCGTAAAAACCTTCTACACCAGCGTGACTTGGCCGCGGCGGCGATAACCGCGGCCACTTACGAGGTCGGTCACCACTCGATGCGACCCGCTGACGCTACCTATCTCTTCAATATCCTCAACTCCGCCACCGCATGGTGCGTGGCGGCCGAAATAGCCCACACGAGCGCGATCGACATAGCGGCTCACAATCAGATCAGCCGTGAAGTTGCTGAACTGCGGGCTCGACTGCTCTCCATCCATAACAACGAAGCCCACTTAGACCGCGGCCACTCCAGCAAGGTCGATCATCCATTTCACCAATTGATCCGAAATGCTCATCTGATACTGAACAAAGATATCTAGCGTGGCGGGCAAACAGAAAATAAGTGCCGATCTGATCCTCAGTCGTGCCCGATTTGTGATCACTTGCGACGCGAACGCCACGATATTTACCAATGCTTCGGTAGTAGTCACCGCGGGTCAGATTGCTGCCGTAGGGCCGGCCGTCGAAATAGAAAACCTTTACCGCGCCGATCAGACAATTGACGTTAGCGATCAGTTGATAATGCCCGGCTTAGTGAACTTGCACACCCATACGCCAATGACGCTTTTGCGCGGAGTCGCCGAAAATGTTGACCTGCAGGGGTTTCTTGAAATCGTTTGGGACAAAGAAGACCGCGTGATGAACCCTGACGGTGTCTATGTTGGTGCTCGCCTGGGCGCGTTGGAATGTTTGTTGGGGGGAACAACTACCACTCTCGATATGTATCTCCACCCGCTTGAAACCCACCGAGGTGCGGCTGAAATTGGATTACGTCACGTAATTGGACCAGTATTTTTTGACTTTCCCGGCCCCGAAAAACTCACTTGGAGCCAACGCCTAGAACAAGCGCAGACCTGGCCCGAACAGGTGCGAGAGATTACTGGACCGTACGTACCGCTGGCCCTTATGCCCCACGCCCCCTTGACGGTTAACCCCGAACATTTAGCTCAAATCGCGACTATCGCCCAAGAGAGCGAGAGCCTCGTAACCACTCACGCGTCAGAAAACATCACCGAAAATGAAGACACCCAAAAAAAATATAACGCCACGCCAACCGAACTACTTGAGCAAGCAGGAATTCTCAAACATCGAACCGTTCTCGGTCACGGCGTGCACTTATCGAGCACTGACTGCACCACCATTGCCCGCCGCGGCACAAGCATTGCCCATTGCCCAGGCTCGAACATGAAACTTGCGAGTGGAGCGGCGGACATTGTTGGTTATCGTGCCCAAGGGATCAATGTTGGCCTAGGTACTGACGGCTGTTCGTCTAGCAACGACCTCGACATGTTTTCCGTAATGCGGTTAAGTGCCAACCTCGCTCGCCTTGTCCGCAACGACCCCGCGTCAATTTCGGCCGCAGAAATAATTAAAGCGGCCACCATAGACGGAGCGCGCGCTTTAGGAATTGACGACCGCGTTGGATCTATCGAAGCAGGCAAAGAGGCCGACCTCATCACCCTTGACCTCGATGTCCCCCATATGGTCCCGATGCGCGATCCTCACACCGCAGTTGTTTTTTCTGCTGGGCGGGGCGATGTGCGCCATGTATTGGTGGCCGGAGACTTAGTAATAAAAGATCACCAATCGACTCGAGTTGCCGCTAACTCCGTATTCGCCGCGGCCAACGAACATCTCGCCAAATACTTTTAGAAGACGGCGCGCGCCAACAACGCGCTTAACCAAAAGTTTAGAAAACTTTTACTCGGTTTACGGAATAAAGCTACAAGTTGACGGAACTGGGTTGTACTTAAGACACTCCGCCTGCTGCTCCGCCGGCGACTGGTTCTGATTGTTGTTGTTCTGGTTGTTGTTGTTCTGGTTGTTGTTGTTCTGGTTCTGGTTCTGGTTGTTGTCTTGGTTGTTGTTGTTCTCCCGAGTGGTTGCAGTAGTGGTGTCGGGGGAGTCGCTTCCACTTCCACCACCGCTGCTACAAGCAGTGGCACTAAAAGCAAGCACCAAAGTGGCACCGGCGACTAAAACTGATTTGCGGATTCTGTGCACAAGACTCCTAAAGTTGGCGGCTACGAAGCCACCACCGTACCCCAGATTTGAGCACTAATCGGGGTCTAGTTGTCGGCCCGACAACTAGGCGACAATAAAACTATTGCGAACTCAAACTGGCTTTGAACATCCCTTGACGAACCAACTTTTCTGTTTCGGCCCCAGGCTCGTCTAGCCGCTCCAGAGTTACTCCCTTAATTGTTGCTGTGCACGGAAACTGGTGCGGATACGGGCCCACCGGAGAACCAGTGTCGACCCCGACATCAAAAGTTTCGCCGCTCATAGAAAAAACTAACGGCACCGTTTGTTCAATACGCCCCATAGCCGCCAGCTGGGTGTCCACTAATAACGAACCCAACCCTCCGGCACCAAAACCACCGTCATAATCAAATATCACTTCAAGTAAATGTTTTCCCGCAGGTAAAGGCTGGCGCGCGACTATTGCGGTGTGTATGTGTCCGTACCAGTTGTAATGGAATATGGGTCTTGTTTCGTCGTCGAGATACAAAGACCACCCCGCCATGTTTCCGCCCTGGCACGCGATCACTCCGGTGGCCCCAACATCAGGCACAGTAATGTCAGCGGTAATTCGGTAAGAACAGTTTTTAAGATTTAAAACTGACGCCTCGGGCATACGGGAGTGCGCTGACGTGTAAGTCATTTTGCTCACCCCGGCTAAAGAGTGCGGCACCGAAAAATCACCGTCTCGAGGAGAACCCGGGTCTCGCAACGGATAAACGCCGTAATCCAACGCGAACTGGTTAAATATCGCTTGAAGTGCGAGCAACTTTTCGGGGTGATCGGCCGCCAAATCAACCGCTTGGGAAAAGTCGTTTTCTATGTCGTACAACTCCCACACTTCTTGGGGGCCATCGAAGGCAAAACCGGCCAAGCGGATCCAGGGGAGGCGACCGTGAAAACACGATGCCATCCAGCCCTCGTGATAAATCGCCCGGTTACCAAGTATTTCGAAATACTGCGAGCTCCGGCGGCTTTTTGCCGCCGCGTCGGCGAACGTGTACGCCATCGATACACCGTGCATATCCATTTGGGCAATGCCATTTACGCTCGTGGGCGGAGTGATGCCCACCACTTCATAAATGGTGGGCGCGATGTCGATCACATGATGAAACTGAGTTCGAAGTTCACCGGCGGCGGTTATCTTGTCGGGCCACGAAATCGCTACCGCGTTGCGGGTACCGCCAAAATGCGAGGCCACTTGCTTCATCCACTTAAACGGAGAATCCAACGCCCAGGCCCAGCCGACATTGAAGTGGTTTTCACATCGGCTGGTGCCAAAGTCGTCCATATGGTCGAGCAACCACTCGGGGTCTTCGGGTTGCCCGTTTTGAAATGACGGGGCGCTCCACGCGCCATGAATTGTTCCTTCCGCCGATGCGCCGTTATCGCCGGTGATGTAAATAACCAAAGTGTTGTCCATCTCACCAAGATCTTCGATGGACTGTAAAACGCGGTGGATCTGCGCGTCGGTGTGAGCCAAGAAGCCGGCAAAAGTTTCCATCAACCGTCGGGCCACGGGTTTGTACTCATCGGGATATTCATCCCACGCAGGGATTTGCTCCGGCCGACCAGTGAGGGCAGTTTCGGGGGGAATAACTCCCATTTCTAATTGGCGCTGATAAATGTGCTCTCGCAGTGAGTCCCAGCCGTCGTCAAACGCGCCAGAAAATTTATTGATCCACTCTTTAGCGACATGATGAGGAGCGTGCACTGCGGGAGTGGAGAAATAGCAAAAGAACGGACGGTTAGGGGTTGAGGCTTTTTGTCGTTGCACCCAGTCAATGGCTTGGTCGGCTAAATCTTCGGTGAGGTGATAACCCGGCCGGCCGAGGTGAGGGGAAATGGGTGTCGTTTGGTCGTAGACCGCGGGTTCCCACTGCGACGCTTCGGCGCCCAACACCCCATAAAAACGATCGAACCCCAAACCGGTAGGCCAACGATCAAACGGTCCCGACGGACTTTGTTCCCACGACGGCGCCAAATGCCACTTACCAAAACACGCGGTGCTGTAGCCCGACAAGCGCAGAACTTGCGCCACCGTGGCCGCTTCGGGCGGAATAGCGCTGTCGTAACCCGGGAACGAGTTGGCGATCTCAGTAATCCCGCCCATGTGCACCGAATGATGATTACGGCCGGTTAGCAATGCGGCGCGGGTGGGTGAGCACAGCGCCGTGGTGTGAAACTGGTTGTAGCGAAGACCCCGCTTCGCCACCGAATCGAGGCCGGGGGTCGGGACGGGGCCACCAAAAGTTCCGAAAGAACCAAAACCAACATCATCAAGCAGTATCAAGACCACATTGGGCGCGTTTTCGGGCGCCCTATCTACTTCAAGTCGGGACGGGGTTGACTCGTCGAACAAACGCCCAATAACCCCCGTAAACGCTGGGGTTGGCCGGGGAAGGCTCGCCGAGTCTGCCACTACTGAAACCCTTCAACCTCAAATACCGCCAGCGTCGCGAGCACTTGTTGGGCGTCACCCGTTATTACTACTGACCCGTCAGCAATGGACGACGCCAACTTAGTGTCGCCGGCCAAAACATCGGCCCAAGTTTCAATTGAACATTCGACCGTTGCGTCGGCGTTGGCACCACCAGTGGGACAAGCAACTGAGTTGCGCACGTGTAAACCGGTAATGGGTTGGTCAGTGAACTTAAAGGCAATGTGAAAATCAATTCCGTTAGCAAGATCGGGGACGAGTAAAACCCGCAACATATTCACCGAACTCTCGGGCGGAGATAAAATCACTTGAATGCGATTGAAATTGTTTTGATAAAGGCTCGTAGTATTTATTTTTTCTTCCAAACTGAGCGCCCGAGTTAGACACCAGCTGCGAATGTTGGCCGCCGAGGTGCGTTGAGCGATGGTCCGCAAACAACTAGCCAATAGTTTGCGGTCGTCACTATCGCCTTCTTCAGAACGCACGAGCCAGGTTGCGAGTTCGGTAGCCCAACGAAGATCGTCATCGGCCAGTGCTTGTTTGGCCTGGGCGCGCACCTCGTCTCGGCCACCAAAGCCAGTGATCATTCGGCGGGCGCGCTCGTTACTTGGCAGCGGGAACAACTCGGCCTCGTTGCCGTCAAACCAACCGAATAAACCGCTGCGAATTTGGCGGACGTGGTGCTCGGCTACTCCGTAACCCTCGGAAGTAATGAAATCGTCTTGGGTTTGGGCCGGCAGCGAAATGACATCCCCCAGATCGGCGCCCAGAACACCTTTATTTATATGCCTTACTGACTGGTCCCACAAGAATTGAATTGAGTCGCGATACTTAACCACTCGTTGTTGTATTTCTTCTGCCCCCGACATAGGCGGGCCGTGGGTAGCCACCAAGTGCTCGGGCTTGAGGGCCAACAAGTGGTCAAGGCCAGTCAATAAAACCCGGGGGTCGCGATACTCCTCGCCTCGAATGGCAAATATGTTGAACAGAACTGGCCACACCAAGTTGTGTACGGCCACTCCCAAAGTTGGGAACCAATAAGTAACTGAATCGTCAGCGTCGGAAGGGGCTTCGGTAACCTCGATTGGTAAACCCGCCACTACGAGTGAAGCGCGCGAGCCGAAGGTTTCGTTAGGGGGAATAAACACCGAGGTGAACGGCGCGTGGTCGGGGTTGCGATAAAAATGACCTAGCCCCACATTGACGTTGCCGTCGAGGCCGGAGTCGGGCAGAAAGATCGCAAATTGTTCGATCAGGCCCCGAACGTAAGTAGTGGAAATTTCTGACGTGGCTCGGTTTCGGTTGTAAGCGACTTTCTCGTGGCCGTAAATCGGCATTGAGCGTGAGTTGGCGTCTTCATAAACCGCTTCGGTGCCCCCGACGTAGTGAAAGTGGGTATACAAAACCGCCACTATGGGTCGATCGGTGTGTTGGCGAAGTTCACTAATAGCCTCGCGCATTTCTTCGGTCGACTCACCCGTGTCAATGGCGATGATCCCCTCGGGGCCTTCTACGAAAGTCTGGTTAGAAAGACCGTTGCCCACCAGCGTCCAAACCCCTGGGCGGACTTGGTAGAAGCGGCGAGCCAAAACTTCGGACTGTTGAGCGTGGCGCTGGTGAACTACCTGCCCACGGGGAAGCGTGACCGTTTCGGAATCGTTATGAGTAAATGACCGGTCTAGGTTTTTTGCCACTTATGCACTCTAGGCCTCTAACTCAACTGCTGGTTTACGCCGACACTCGCTTATTTGGCTCTCCGCGAGTCAAACGAGTTAAGACACAACCCCAAAAAAATCTCGGGCTTCATCGAGGGCCATGTCTTTATAGGCAAAAAGATCGACCGTTCCCATTACATCAACCCGACACTGTTCTCCGCGACGAAAGGAATCGGCCCACTGCTCGAGCACGCCGGGAATACTTAATGTGTCGGTGCTGGCCAACTTCTGGAAAGCAGTGCTCGGAGTAGAAATTATTGAGAACGAGGACGACTGGATACGCCTTGGTCCCGATAGCGGTGGTGCCTGCATGGCCTTCGAACCCGCTCCCGCCGGTGCCGTTCCGACTGGGTTTCGCACTCGGGCCGACATCGAAGTTGAAGATATGGAGATAGCCCGCCAGCGTATTGAAGAGTTAGGCGGCCGTTTCGTTGAAGCCATACACGCCCGCCCCGGAGAGTCGCATTACCGAATGGCCGATCCCGAAGGAAATGAATTTACCGTTGTCCTTCCGGACCCTCCCGAAGCAGCAAAACTCCTCTACGGACCGAGTGGTCGGCCGCATTAATTATTTTGGGGTGTGCTCGACTTCCCCTCAACGATTAGTTCCGGCGCCGCCTCGGTCGATTATGGTCTAAGCAAATCCAACCAACAAGGAGATAGATGATGAGCCACTTTCGAGTTGCCACCTTCGACGTAACCAGCGGAACGCTTGACGAGCTGGTTGAAGTGATTAAACAACCTGGCAGCTTCTCCGACATTTTCCCCGCTCTGCCCGGGTTCAAGTCGTGGTCACTGCTTGAGGTGTCGCCGACGCAGGTGATGTCAATCAGCGTTTGGGAGACTCACGAAGAAGCTGAAGAAGCGATCGCCGCCTCGTCCGAGTGGGTCGCGGTGAATATGGCCGACACCGTAAAGCGCACTTTCAACACTTCGGCCGCAGAGATTCTCGTAATCAACGCGAACGACTGAGCGCAACGACATACCGGATAGATCGAGGGTGCGCTCGATCAGCCCCCGGGGAAATTATCCCGGCGGGGGCGTAGACCCGAACTGGCGGCGGAGCCAACCCCAACCGCCCGTTGACCAAAGCGCCCAGAGCACTAGTACCGGCTGAAACCACAGGCGAATAAATCGCGCCGAGTCGGAGTTAAGCCCGAACGCGTTTTTGCCTTCAATGAATTGGGCGATGTTGCCGGGGAAGATCACAATAAAGAACCCAGCCACAACCACCCCAACTAGCGCGACGCGCCGGCGAGCGAAGATGAGTGCGCCACCGAGTAACAACTCCACCAAACCCGAAACCACCACCACCGCGTCGGCCTCGACCGGAAACCACGACGGCACCTGCGCGGAGAACTCAGTGCGCTGCACGGTTAAATGCGCAAGGCCGGCGAAAACCAAAAAAGCACCCAGCACCCAACGAGCGACGGTTTGGACGCGATCGGACTCAGTACTCATAGCCACAGGTTAAGGGCAAGTGCGCCGAGGGAGTTGAGTTGTAGCCGACGCTTTACGCTGAAATCGTCAGTTCGGCGGCGCGCGAGTAGTTTGGCTGCGTGAAGATATCCGCAGTAGCGATTGCCCTGAGTGCGGCGATTTTGATGGCGGTCTTTGTTACCCCCGCTCACGCGCACCAGCCGGTGATCCTCGACGAGGGAGACGGCTCACCGAGTAGTGGCCCGCTGCTTCCAGACGGAACCGTCTCTTACGCGGTGTACGCCACGGTGGCAAATAAACAAGCGCGCGGCTTCAGGTTCCGATTGGTCGAGGGAGATCAACTAGAGGTGCAGTACCTGATTTCTGATGAAGCTCCGGACAACGCCCTTACCCCTAAAGAGTTGCCCCGGGTCACCCTCATTGACCCCAAGGGGCGGAGGAGCACGCTCAAGGTAAACGAGCGGAGCGAGTTCTACGAGCCTTATTCACGAAAAAACTATCTATACCTGTCACGGATCGCCGAACAAGGGAGCCCAGGAACATACCGGGTCATTGTGCGCGGTCGGTCAGTTGAGCCAGTCGAAACCACGATTGCCGTTGGGTCCCGCGAGGTCCCCGGGACGGTGGTCAACTAACAAATTTAATCACTAGGTTTTTCGTAGCCGGCTTTTCCTTAAAAGCCTGCGCAGCCCCTAATATGATTGTTCTATGAACACCGAGCAGCCACAAATTGCCGACCCGAAGTGGTCCGATGATCGAATTCAGATCTTGATAGCAATTCTGTTGGGGGTCGCGGCCATCTTGACCGCGTGGTTCTCGTTAGAAGCCGGCAATGTAAGCGATGAAGTGCAGAAGGAGTACTCCACGGGAATTCGCACCGCCGATGAAGCAACAACGCTTTACACCATAGCGGATTCGACGGCTACTTCCGACAAAACCTTATTCCTCGAGTTCGCCAAGGCCAAAGTTACGGGCGACACTGATCTAGCGGAGTACATTCGCGCATCTTTAATGTCGCCAGACTTGGTCGCGGCAATAAGCTGGTGGGAGAAGCAGCCCGATGAGGCTGGGTACAACTCGCCTTTCGTCAACGAAAATCCGAAGTTGTCGACCAAACTGATCGATACAGCGGATGAGGTCGACGCGTCGGCGCGAATGTCATTTAGTAAGGCCGAGAAAAACGACCGCATCGCCGACGACTTTGATCAAATGGCGGTTGTTATGGCGATTGCCCTGTTTTTCTTAGGTATCGCTGGTCTGTCGAGCCATCGTCGGATAACGATCATCTTATTGTCGTTCGGCGCGATCATCATCGTATTCGCGATCATTCGCGCCGCTTTCCTCGGGAACCCCGGTCAGGTTTTCTAAAAATCTATTTGTGATCGCTAGATAGCAGTAGCCCGCTAGGAAGCGCCCGCACGAACAGTAATACCAGCACCGTGGTGCCGACTCCAGCGTGGCTTAGGGTCAGCTGGTGCTGCGAGCGAAGACCATCTTGATATTCATGTCGGCTTCGGTTCGGGGATTACTGAACACCGTGGAGATCGTCATCGTCGCCGGCGATCCGGCGGCGGCGCGCCGGACCTGCACACGATACGCCCGCAGCGAATCTCCAGTACCGTCATCGTCAAACACGATCGCGTCCTCCTTGTCGCCGGCTAATTTAGCCACCTCGTAGACGCCCTTGTTGGCCGCGATGGTCTTGAAGACCGACATGTTCGTCGCGTAGCGGCCGTTCTTCTTGAGTACAAGGAAGGTGTTGTCGGTACACACGATCGACGGCGCCGGAGCGGGCAGCGCGAGGTCGACGGGACAGGGAAGGACTCGATCGTCAATATTCCAGCCCGTCTGGACCCATTTCCCGTAGTGGCCACTATCGGCCTTGGTCGAGGCCGCCTGTGCCGGCGACGCGGCAGCGAAGGCCACGGCGAGCATGGCTCCAATCGGAACTACACGGCGCCATAGGTTCGAACTCATCAAGGTCTCCTTTTTCGACGATTTATTTCGAGGATAGCAAGAAACAGTAGAGTAAACCCCCAGCATGAGCAAGCCCAAGTGGCGTCGAACATTAAAATAAAGCGACCGAGTTAGTCGAGACCTAAAGGAGTGCGGAGATATGAACAAGGCCAGGGTCGTAATGCTGGCGGTTGTTGCGGTGGTGCTTGTTGCTTCACCGGCACAGGCCGAACCGATGAAGAAGCACACTAAGGAAGCGGTTCGGTGTAGCCGCCAAGTCCTAAAAGCCAGCATCGGGGCCGATGGATTCATACGCACGGGCAAAACCGATAAAGAATTTCTTAATAAAACCATGGTCAAAGTCTTGGGCAGAATGAGCGCCAAGTGCCGCACCACTACAGAAGAAATGCTTCTCGCTTACAAGCAGATTGTCGCCCCCAAAGAAAAGCTCGACTGGGCGGCTGAGGTTACCTCAATGATCGCGCGGGAGTACGAAGTGCCGTTGAGCCGTTTGTTGTAGAGGTGATGGCTAAACGGCTGACATCTTCTTTAAAGATTAATCGCGATTACATATGTTCGCCGAGAGCATCCGGTGCTGGGATAAACCACAACAACGCGTATATTGCCGCGTCGAACTCTTCAATCGCTTCTACCATTTCCTTGTTACTTCTTTCGAGTTCTGGTATTTCTTCGGCGGTGGACACGGGTTTTTCTTCGGCCAGTAATTTAGACAGTTTGTCTATCTTCTTGTCTGCTTTCTTAGACTTCGCCACCGCCCGATCAACTAGTTTTTTGAGCGACTTGGGGGTAGAGCCAATGTA
>CAEZYK010000025.1_pt1 | contig 16296 bp, 12 predicted proteins | sample 7265491 | NCBI WGS metagenome assembly CAEZYK01 (sample SAMEA6813932, study PRJEB35770) | freshwater metagenome | biome: Freshwater; feature: Freshwater reservoir; material: water | place: Czech Republic | collected 2017-04-14 | depth 30m m
CCGGCGCCGATTTCTATCGGTGTGTTGACATGATTAAAGATCGTCTTGACGCTCGAGTTGCTGTAACTCAACTCCCTATGGGCTCGGAAGGCGATTTTATTGGTCTTATCGATCTGCTCGAGCAAAATGCGCTCGTATGGGATAGCGACATGGGCGAGACTTTTGAAACTCTTCCCGTACCTGATGAATACACTGCCGATGTTGAGCGCTGGCGTCACGAGCTAATCGATGTGGTTAGTCAGTTCGATGAAAATGTATTAGAGAAATATGTAAGCGAAGAAGAGATAACGGCGGCCGATCTCCGTGAAGGATTGCGAGTAGCCACTTTGGCTGGCGAACTCGTCCCTATTTTGTGTGGAAGTGCGTTTAAAAATAAAGGGGTTCAGCCTTTGTTGGACGCAGTGATCGACTATTTGCCCAGCCCGGTAGACATTCGTCCGGTGCAAGGGGTTGATATGAAGACCGATGAGCCCGCGGAGCGACTAGCTAATGACGACGAGCCTTTTTCGGCCCTGGCGTTTAAAATCATGAGCGACCCTTACGTCGGAAAACTGACTTACTTTCGGGTTTACTCAGGATCGCTAGTAGCGGGTAGTTCGGTTCTTAACTCGACTAAAGATAAAAAAGAGCGGGTCGGACGTATTTTGCAGATGCACGCTAATCACCGAGAAGATAAAGATGGAGTATTCGCGGGCGACATTGTGGCTGCGGTAGGGCTTAAGAACACTACGACGGGCGACACTCTGTGCGATAGCGGGAATCCAATCGTGCTGGAAAAGATGATATTCCCTGAGCCCGTTATATCGGTAGCGATTGAACCAAAAACAAAAATTGACCAAGACAAACTTTCTAAAGCTCTTGGCGCACTTTCAGAAGAAGATCCGACTTTCCAAGTTCGTTCTGATGAAGAAACTGGGCAAACAATTATTTCAGGAATGGGTGAACTCCATCTCGACGTGCTGGTCGACCGCATGGTGCGGGAGTTCTCGGTAGCGGCCAACGTCGGTAAGCCTCAGGTTGCGTACCGAGAAACTATTACTCAGCCGATCGAAAAAGTTGAGCATCGCTATGTGCGCCAATCTGGTGGTCGAGGGCAGTATGGCCACGTGGTACTCAGCTTGGAGCCCACGGGCCCGGGCGGCGGGTACGAGTTTGTTGACCAAATCACCGGTGGAGTAATTCCGCGTGAATATATACCTGCGGTTGATCAGGGTATTCGTGAAGCAATGGAGGGCGGCGTGCTGGCTGGCTATCCCCTCGTTGATATAAAAGCGATCCTGACTTTCGGTTCGTATCACGACGTTGACTCCAGCGAAATCGCTTTCAAGATTGCCGGATCAATGGCATTCAAAGAAGCCGTTCGGAGAGCAAAACCGGTGTTATTAGAGCCGATTATGGCGGTCGAAGTGGTTACGCCTGAGGACTATATGGGCGATGTCATTGGCGATTTGTCGTCTCGACGAGGGAAGGTTGAAGGCATGGAACAACGGGGTACTTCTCACGTTGTTACTGCTCAAGTACCGCTAGCCGAGATGTTCGGCTACGCTACTGATCTCCGCTCCCGAACCCAGGGGCGAGCAACATACACCATGCAATTCGATTCTTATCAGGCGGTTTCGCAAGTCATCGCCGAAGAAATTATCGCCCGGGTTCGTGGGGAATAATTTCAGTTAGAGAAATCAAAAAGTTTGTAGTCCAAATTACTAATAATCCAATAAGAGAGAGGCAATAACGTGGCCAAGGCTAAGTTCGAGCGGAACAAGCCGCATTTAAATATCGGCACAATCGGTCACATTGACCACGGCAAGACCACCTTGACCGCGGCCATTACCAAGGTGCTCTCGGAAAGAAACCCCAACACGAGTTTCACCGCTTTCGATGAAATCGATAAGGCGCCCGAAGAAAAGCAGCGCGGTATTACCATTTCAATTTCGCACGTTGAATACGAAACCGAGAACCGCCACTACGCCCACGTCGACTGTCCGGGTCACGCTGACTACATCAAGAACATGATTACCGGTGCCGCGCAGATGGACGGAGCAATTCTTGTTGTTGCGGCCACTGACGGTCCGATGCCCCAGACTCGTGAGCACGTGTTGCTTGCCCGTCAGGTGGGTGTGCCTAATTTGGTTGTCGCCCTTAACAAAACCGACATGGTTGACGACGAAGAAATCCTTGAGCTCGTCGAACTCGAAGTGCGTGAACTACTTAACGCTTACGAGTTCCCTGGCGACGACACTCCGATTGTGCGCGTTAGTGCACTAAAAGCCCTCGAAGGCGACAAAGAGTGGGGCGACAAGATTGTCGAACTCATGGACGCAGTCGACTCGTTCATTACCGAGCCGGTGCGCGACCTTGACAAGCCTTTCTTGATGCCTATCGAAGATGTATTCACCATCACCGGTCGCGGCACCGTAGTTACCGGTCGAGTCGAGCGAGGCATCGTTAAAGTCAACGAGGAAATCGAAATCATCGGTATTAGGGACACCACCAAGACGGTGTGCACCGGGGTGGAGATGTTCCGGAAACTTCTCGACGAAGGACGCGCCGGTGACAACATTGGTGCTCTATTGCGGGGAACTAAAAAAGAAGACGTTGAGCGCGGTCAGGTATTGGCCAAGCCGGGGTCCATTACTCCCCACACCAACTTCGAGGCCCAGGTTTATGTCTTGGCCAAAGACGAAGGTGGTCGGCACACTCCGTTCTTCGGAAACTACCGGCCTCAGTTCTATTTCCGCACTACCGACATCACGGGATCAATTGAGTTGCCCAAGGGCACCGAAATGGTCATGCCGGGAGACAACACCGAAATGACGGTGGAGTTAATTGCTCCAATCGCCATGGAGGAAGGTCTCCGCTTCGCCATCCGTGAGGGTGGTCGCACCGTGGGTGCGGGTCGAGTCGTCAAGATCCTCAAGTAGTTCGATAGACGAGAGGCGACGACGATGGCGAGCGATAAGAGACCTAAGGTGACTTTGGCCTGTGAGGTCTGCAAGCGCCGTAACTACATCACCACCAAGAATAAAAATACTCAGCGCGAGCGCATAGAAATGAAAAAGTACTGTCGGTTTGACCGTGCCCACACTCTTCATAAGGAGACCCGTTAGCCACTATGAAGGCCCGCGATACCTGTGCCCTTTCGCCTCGGTTAGCGCCTCGGATACGGTCATGGGCGCTTTGCTATCCTTAGAAAACCGGAGGGCAGTAGCTCAATTGGCAGAGCACCGGTCTCCAAAACCGGGGGTTGGGGGTTCGATTCCCTCCTGCCCTGCCAATAACCCAACCCGCAGTCCCAACGAGAAGCCAAAACAGGATTATCAGTGAACCGACAAAGTAAGCGAATGATGGAACGCCAAGGGGGCGATCAGCCGCGCGCGACCGAACGCCGTACTCGGCCCCAACCCGGCACTGAGGTTAAGAAAGAGCGTACGGGTTTACGCCAGTTTTTTTCGGAAGTTCGCTCCGAGCTAAAAAAAGTTGCGTGGCCTAATCGTCAAGAAGTAATTAACTCCACCGTGGTAGTTCTGATTGCGATCGTGTTTATGACTACTTTGATCTTTGGCTATGACTACCTGTCCTCAAAATTTGTTCTGTTTCTATTCAAATAAATATTGACTTGCGTAACCTCCTAAAGAACGGCTGATTATGGCAATTGAATTTACGAACTCAACCGAAAACGAGACCGACTCTGAAACCGCGGCCATCCTCGATGTCCTTGGGGCTTCTACTGAAGTTGCCAGTGAGCCGATAGTTGATCCGGCCAGTGTTTTAGAAGTCGAAGAGGTTGCGGCGGAAATAGTCGAGGAACTAGTTGAAGCCGAGGAGATCGTCGACGAAGTTGTGCTTACCCCAGCCGAACCCAGCCCGTTTGATCGGGAGGGTGACTGGTATGTCGTTCATACCTACGCTGGGTACGAGAACAAAGTTAAGTCGAACCTCATGAACCGAATTCGCTCTATGCACGTGGAGGAACGAATTTTTGAGGTAACTATCCCGATGGAAGACGTAATTGAGTTTAAAGCGGGGTCACGCCGAGTAGTCCCGAAAAAGGTTTTCCCGGGCTATTTGTTGGTGCGCATGGATTACGACATTGATTCGTGGCGAGTAGTGCGCGATACGCCCGGAGTTACTGGTTTCGTAGGCCAAAACGGTCCTCGACCCCTGCCGCTATCTCGATCAGAAGTAGAGGACATTCTCGGTGTGGCTAAACCCGAAGGGGCAGCACCAGTGGAGAAAAAAGTTCGCCCTCGGTTCGAGTTCGAAGAAGGCGAACAGGTTCGAGTCACTACGGGGCCATTTGCCGACTTCAACGGAGCAATTTCTGAAATCGACGTCGATCGCTCAAAGATCAAGGTTTTGGTCAATATCTTTGGTCGAGAGACTCCCGTCGAACTCGAATTCGGTCAGGTGGCCAAGCTCTAAAACTTTTGGCAATATTTTTAATTCGTTGGGTTTCGCCCAACACTATTAGGAGATAACGATGGCAAAGAAAAAAGTAACCGCTCTAGTCAAAATCCAGATTCAAGCTGGAGCGGCCACCCCTGCTCCGCCAGTTGGAACTGCTCTTGGGCCCCACGGAATTAATATCATGGACTTTTGTAAGGCCTACAACTCGGCTACCGAAAATCAACGGGGAACTATTGTTCCGGTAGAGATCTCAATCTTTGAAGATCGTTCGTTTGAGTTCATCACCAAAACTCCGCCCACTCCGTTTTTGCTCCGTCAAGCTGCCGGAATCGAAAAAGGGGCCTCCAACCCCCGTACCGATGTGGCCGGAACCGTAACTTCGGCTCAGGTGCGCGAAATCGCCGAAATCAAGATGCCCGATCTCAACGCTCAAGAAATTGATGCCGCGATGGCACAAATAGCGGGAACCGCTCGATCGATGGGAATCCAAGTCACCAACTAAACCTGCGCCATGGAGCGCCGGGAGGAAAATAATGACCAAGCACGGAAAGATCTACCAAGACTCAATCAAGATGGAAGACCCTGAGCAGGTCTATTCGCTCGCGGAGGCTATGGACATCATCAAGTCGTTTCCGCCCCGCAAGTTTGATCAAACTGTTGACGGAGTTTTCCGGCTCGGAGTTGATCCCCGCAAAGCCGAGCAGATGGTTCGGGGAACCGTGGCCCTTCCTCACGGAACTGGTCGGTCGGTGCGAGTGGCAGTTTTTGCCGAAGGTGATGCGGCTCGGGCGGCGCAAGAAGCCGGGGCTGATGTTGTGGGCGGTCAAGATTTAGTAACCCGAGTCGAGGGCGGTTTCCTCGACTTCGACATCGCTATTTCCACCCCCGAGTTAATGGCTCAAGTGGGAAAACTCGGTCGGGCGTTGGGTCCACGAGGTTTGATGCCCAACCCTAAGACCGGAACCGTAACCCCTGATGTGGGCAAAGCGGTCAGCGATTTCAAGGCGGGCAAGGTTGAATACCGAACTGACCGTAATGGCAACGTTCATGTAAGCATTGGAAAACTTAGTTTCTCGGCTGAGAAACTCGCGGATAACTTCCGGGCTGTGCTCGATGAGTTGTTGCGGGTCAAGCCGGCTTCGCTCAAGGGTCGCTATTTGACCTCGGTTTCGGTTTCTGCGGCGATGAGCCCAGGAGTGCGAATTGACCCCAGCGCAGTTGAGGTCGGAGCGAATTAGCGTTCACCCCGCGGTCTCGGGTAGCGTCTCTCCTAACAAGATTTATACCAAGCCGAAGACATCCGGTCTGCGGCTCGCTAAAACCTTGGGTTAGAAATTTAGCCTTAGCAATTAACGAGCGAGGTAATGGAACCGCTGCGAAGCGGCCCGCCGGGCGAGGCAGCGAATCTGAGTAATCAGATAGTGGTCGCGTGTCTTCGGTCCGACCAAGATCGAATTGACCAACGAAGTGGCTTCGGCCACCCGACCAGGAGCATCATGGCAACAAAAGACGCAACCGCCTTGTCCGAGCCGGCCTCGCGCGCCAGTAAATCGGCTGCGGTTAAAGAAATTCAAGTCAAGCTCGCGGAGTCCGATGCCGCCGTACTAACCGAATACCGCGGTCTTACCGTTTCTGAACTAGCCCAGTTACGCCAATCTCTCCGGGGTGCCTCGACCGAATACAAGGTTTTTAAGAACACTCTCGCCCGTCTTGCGGTTGAAGGAGCGGGCCGGCCAGAGTTGATTCCACTTTTGAACGGTCCGACGGCTTTTGCCTTCGTACGTGGCGATGCCGTTGAAGCAGCTAAGGCCTTTCGGGCTTTCGGCGCCGAAAATCCAGCTCTCGTTATCAAAGGGGGATTACTCGGAGATCGTTTTCTCACTCCCGCCGATGTTGCCGCTTTGGCCAAAGTTCCGCCCCGAGACGATCTTTTGGCCATGCTGGCCGGCGCTTTCCAAGCCCCACTAACTAAAACCGCGGGTCTTCTTCAGGCCTTTACTCGCAATATGGCTTACGGCGTTAAGGCCTATCTTGATCAGCGCATAGCGGTTGAAGGTGCGCCCGAAGTCGCCGAAGCCGAAGTAGAAGTGGCCGAAGTCGCCGAAGCCGAAGTCGAAGTAGAAGTCGCCGAAGCCGAAGTCGCCGAAGCCGAAGTCGCCGAAGCCGAAGTGGCTGAAGTCGAAGTAGAAACCCAACCCGAAACCGAATAAGGAGAACATCCAATGGCTACCATGACCACCCCAGAACTATTAGACGTATTTAAAAACATGAGCGTTCTCGAACTCAATGAGTTCCTCAAGGCTTTCGAAGAGGAGTTCGGCGTTACTGCGGCTGCTCCGGTAGCGATGGCTGCGGCCCCGGCGGCCGGTGGCGACGACGGGGGAGCTGCTGCGGCGGCCGACCAAGACGCTTTCGACGTCATTCTCACCGAAGCGGGCGGCGCCAAAATACAAGTAATTAAAGAAGTTCGTTCTCTCACCAGCCTGGGCCTTAAAGAAGCCAAGGACTTGGTCGATGGTGCACCTAAGCCTGTACTCGAGAAGGTGTCGAAAGAAGAAGCCGAGAAGGCTAAAGCAGCCCTCGAAGGCGCGGGCGCCACGGTAGAACTCAAGTAATTACTCAAAGCCTGGGGAGGCCAAGCCTTGGTCAGGGTTCTTGACCCTCCGAGGGTCGAGGCCTAAGGTCTCCCCATTGGCTCCTTCGGGGGGCTTGGTCATTGGCGCGCATTTGCAGACGGGGGCTCTCTCCCGCTAGTCTGCTAGGACTCGTAACGACAAGCCCCGCCTTGTAAAAATTCCAGCCGTCAGCCCGCGCGTAATCCTAGGAGTACTAACTTGCCCCATCTCGCGTCTCGCGATCGATTGTCATTTTCTAGCCTTCCCGAAGTTTTAGATCTTCCTGATCTGATATCTGTTCAACGCGATTCATTCGCGCGTTTTGTGAACGATGGGATCGGTGAAGTGCTCGCAGACATTTCACCAATTGAAGATTTTTCGGGCAACCTTCGCTTGGAGTTAGTGAACCACGTCTTTGATCCACCGAAACATACCGAAAAAGAATGTCGCGAACGCGACATGACCTTTGGTCGCCCACTTTTTGTTACCGCGCGCTTTATGAACGCCGAAACCGGAGAAATTAAAGAGCAGACCGTGTTCATGGGAGATTTCCCCATGATGACTTCTAAGGGAACATTTATTATTAACGGCACTGAGCGCATTGTTGTTTCACAGTTGGTGCGTTCGCCCGGAGTCTATTTCAACATCAAGCCCGACAAATTGCAGCCCGAGCGTGACATCATTGACGCCAAAGTAATTCCTAGTCGAGGAGCATGGCTGGAGTTCGAAGTTGATAAAAAAGGTATCGCTCATGTGCGCGTCGATCGCAAGCGTAAGCAGCCAATCACGGTCTTGATGCGCGCCCTTGGTTTTGGTGAGACCGACGAAGAAATTCTTAACTTAATTCTTGATCCGCAAGGTCAGCCCTACGAGTCAATTCGCAACACGCTCGAAAAAGATAACACCACTAGTTCTGACGAGGCATTCGTTGAGGTCTACAAGAAGTTGCGACCAGGAGAGCCGCCTACACCGGAAGCGGCGGAGAAGTTGCTCGAAACCCTTTTCTTTAGTTCGAAGCGTTATGATCTCGCCAAAGTAGGTCGTCATAAAGTTTCAAAGAAATTAGCCGACGAGTACGCCAAGTTGCCAATGGCTCGGTTGGGTCTTGATATTCCTAACGCCGACCCGGCCGCAGGGCCGATCGACTTTCAGTTGTCGCGAGCCGATATTTTTGCCACGATTTCGTACCTTATTAAATTGCACGCCAACGATCAGCGTGACGATTACGGCCCCGACGACATTGACCACTTCGGTAATCGTCGAGTGCGTTCGGTCGGCGAGCTAATTCAGAACCAAGTTCGAGTGGGCTTGTCGCGTATGGAGCGAGTCGTACGCGAGCGTATGACGACTCAAGACGTGGAAGCGATTACTCCTCAAACTCTGATCAATATTCGCCCCGTCGTGGCCGCGCTCAAAGAGTTCTTTGGTTCAAGTCAGTTGAGCCAGTTCATGGACCAAACCAACCCGTTATCGGGAATTACCCATAAGCGTCGTCTTTCGGCTCTCGGACCGGGTGGTTTGTCGCGTGAGCGGGCGGGATTCGAAGTGCGAGACGTGCACCCGAGTCACTACGGACGGATGTGTCCGATTGAAACTCCTGAAGGACCCAACATTGGTCTGATTGGTTACTTGGCGAGTTTCGCTCGTATTAACGACTTTGGTTTCATTGAGACGCCGTACCGTAAAATTGAAAACGGCCGAGCTACTGGTCAAATCGATTATCTCGCGGCCGACGATGAGGATCGCTACGTAATTGCTCAGGCTAACGCCAACCAAGACGCGGACGGAAAGTTTATTGATGAGCGCGTTTTAGTGCGGGCTCGTCGCGGCGACTTGGCCTATGTCGATCCGAGTGAAGTCGATTATATGGATATTTCGCCTAAGCAGATTGTTTCGATTGCTACTGCGCTCATTCCTTTCCTAGAGCACGACGATGCTAACCGTGCCCTTATGGGCGCCAACATGCAGCGCCAAGCAGTGCCGGTGCTTTCGCCTACCGCTCCGTTTGTTGGTACGGGAGTGGAAGACCGAGTTGGCACTGACGCGGGCGACGTGTTGATGGCCGAAGGTAACGGAGTAGTCGTTGACATCACCGGCGACACCGTTGTGGTTGATTATTCCGACGGCCCTCGTAAGGGGAAAGTCATTCACGAACTTTCTAAATTCCTTCGTTCTAACCAAGGAACCTGTATTAATCAAAAAGTTGTGGTCAACATTGGTGACACCATAAAAGACGGCGACGTCATTGCTGACGGTCCTTCTACTGACCAAGGCGAGTTGGCGTTGGGTAAAAACCTTCTTGTGGCGTTTATGTCGTGGGAAGGTCACAACTTCGAAGACGCCATCGTTATTTCTGAGCGTCTAGTCAAAGACGATGTTCTTACTTCGATCCATATTGAGAAACACGAAATCGATGCTCGCGACACCAAATTGGGTGAGGAAGAAATTACTCGTGACATCCCTAATCTTTCCGACGACATCCTGAAGGATCTCGACGAAAACGGCGTTATTCGAGTTGGAGCCGAGGTGGGCCCAGGCGACATTTTGGTCGGGAAAGTAACTCCGAAAGGTGAAACCGAACTGACCCCGGAAGAGCGTTTGCTTCGAGCGATCTTTGGTGAAAAAGCTCGAGAAGTTCGTGATACTTCACTTAAAGTTCCTCACGGTGAAACGGGCAAGATCATCGCGGTACGAGAATTTTCGCGTGACGCGGGCGATGAGTTGCCACCAGGAGTTAATCAACTAGTTCAGGTTTTCGTCGGCCAGAAGCGCAAAATTAGTGAGGGCGACAAACTAGCGGGGCGGCACGGCAACAAGGGAATTATTTCCAAGATTCTCCCCATCGAAGATATGCCGTTCCTTGCCGACGGAACTCCCGTTGACATCATTCTTAATCCTCTAGGGGTACCGAGCCGAATGAACGTAGGCCAAGTGCTCGAGACTCACTTGGGTTATGCCGCTCGTTACGGTTGGGCGGGCAAGCCTTCTGCGCCTCGTCCTAACACCAAAACCAGCACTCGAACCGAACCTGCGGTGTGGATTGCTAGTCCAGTTTTCGACGGCGCCCACTGGGACGAAATAGATCGCTCGGGATCAACCGGAACTATCGAAAACCTATTCGAGCAACTCAACGTCGACGGCGCCAACGGTGTGCGTTTAGTGGGTAACGACGGAAAGGTCACGCTTTACGATGGCCGCACCGGCGACCCCTACGACCAGCCCATAACGGTGGGGTACAGCTACATCTTGAAACTTTCTCACCTAGTCGACGACAAGATTCATGCTCGCTCCACTGGTCCGTACTCAATGATCACGCAGCAACCGCTGGGTGGTAAAGCGCAATTTGGTGGTCAGCGATTTGGTGAGATGGAAGTTTGGGCCCTCGAGGCTTACGGCGCGGCTTACGCTCTCCAAGAAATTCTTACGATCAAATCTGATGACGTGCTTGGTCGAGTCAAGGTTTACGAGGCCATTGTCAAGGGCGACAATATTCCTGAACCCGGTATTCCGGAAAGCTTCAAAGTTCTTATAAAAGAAATGCAAGCCCTGTGCCTAAACGTGAAGGTGACTAACGAGGTAGGGGAAGAAGTCGAAATTCGTGAACTTGATGAAGACGCTTTCCGCACGACCGAAGCTCTCGGGATCAACTTGTCTCGACCAGAGCGAGGAACCGACGAGGAAGATGCCGCTCGAGCGCGCGAGAAAGCCAAAATTTAAATAAATCTGTTTTTACCTAGCAATAACCGACCCCACTTTGAAAGAGGCAGCCAGTGCACGACGCAAATGATCCGGCTCGGATGTCAATCGCGCTGGCCACGGCGGACCAAATTCGCACGTGGTCAAACGGTGAGGTCAAAAAACCCGAGACGATCAACTACCGCACGCTCAAGCCAGAAAAAGACGGTTTGTTCTGTGAAAAAATCTTCGGTCCAACTAAGGACTGGGAGTGTTATTGCGGTAAGTACAAGCGTGTGCGTTTCAAAGGGATTATTTGCGAGCGTTGTGGCGTTGAAGTAACTCGATCCAAGGTCCGCCGTGAGCGGATGGGGCACATTGAATTAGCGGCTCCGGTTACTCACATTTGGTACTTCAAGGGAGTTCCTAGCCGACTGGGCTATCTGCTCGATATCGCTCCTAAAAGTCTTGAGAAAGTCATTTACTTTGCTTCGCACCTAATTACTTGGGTTGACGAAGAGGGACGCCACACGGCGCAGTCCGAACTTGAGAAAGAAATCAACGACGAAATCGGTGATCTTGAAAAAGAACTCGAGTCACGCGTGCGCGCCCGTAGCGAAGAATACGAAAACGAACTTGCTTCGCTCGAGGCCGATGGAGCCAAACGGATTGAAGTTGAGCGGGCGGAGAAGGCCTACAACAAAGAACTTGAAGAATTGCGATTGCACGGTGATGCCGAAATCGCCCACCTTAAGTTGGTGTGGGATACCTTTATCAAACTTGCCCCTAAACAACTCGTCGATGACGAGCGAGTATGGCGTGAGATTGTTGACCGGTATCAGGAATACTTCGCCGGAGGAATGGGTGCCGAGGCAGTTAAAGACCTAATTTCTCGTCTTGACCTAGTAGCCGAAGAAGCTCAACTCAAAGAAGACAGTGTTAGCGCTAAAGGTCAGCGTAAAGAACGTTCAATCAAGCGCCTAAAAGTTATTGCCGCGTTTAATCGCACTGACGCGGACGGTAAAGCAGTCAACTCGCCTATGGGTATGGTGCTCGACTCAGTTCCAGTTATTCCGCCCGACCTGCGGCCCATGGTTCAGCTCGAGGGTGGTCGGTTTGCTACTTCTGACCTGAACGATCTTTACCGCCGCGTTATTAACCGTAATAATCGACTTAAGCGACTACTCGATCTTGGCGCACCCGAAATCATTGTCAACAACGAAAAGCGTATGTTGCAAGAAGCGGTCGACGCCTTGTTCGACAACGGACGTCGCGGTCGTCCGGTAACTGGGCCGGGTAATCGCCCGCTCAAGTCTCTCTCTGACATGTTAAAAGGTAAGCAGGGACGCTTCCGCCAGAACTTGCTGGGTAAGCGCGTCGACTACTCGGGCCGTTCAGTAATTGTTGCCGGGCCGAAGTTGAAACTGCAACAGTGCGGTTTGCCCAAGCAGATGGCATTGGAGTTGTTCAAGCCGTTCGTAATGAAGCGACTGGCCGACCTTGAGTACGCCCAGAATATTAAGTCGGCCAAGCGCATGGTTGAGCGTTCGCGTCCAGAAGTTTGGGATGTGCTAGAAGAAGTAATTAAAGAACACCCAGTGTTCCTTAACCGCGCTCCTACTCTTCACCGTTTAGGGATTCAGGCTTTCGAGCCAATTCTGATTGAGGGTAAAGCCATTCAGATCCATCCGTTAGTTTGTGCGGCGTTTAACGCCGACTTCGACGGCGACCAGATGGCGGTTCACCTTCCGTTGTCGGCCGAGGCTCAAGCTGAAGCGCGCATTCTTATGCTTTCGGCCCACAACATTTTGTCGCCGGCGCATGGTCGTGCGATTGCCGTGCCTAGCCAAGACATGATTATTGGCGTCTATTACCTAACTGAGTTAGTGGACGGGGCTGCGGGCGAAGGCCGGGCGTTTGCTTCGCTCGAAGAAGCAGTCATGGCCTTTGATACTTCTTCGGGAACATTGCAAAACGATGCTCCCGAAGGCGCGCTATCGATTCACGCGCGGATCAAAGTGCGTATGTCGGGCCGGCGTTTCCCCGAGAGCGACTTTCCCGTACGCGACGATAAAAACCCCGACGCGATTGTGCTCAAGCGCAGCGCGGACCGCGGGGAAGAAGTTGTTTTGGTGGAAACCAGCCTTGGGCGGCTGCTCTTTACGGAAGCATTCCCTGCAGATTTCGCTTTCCGGGTCGAAGGCACTCAAGGCCTTAAAAAACGAGCGATTACTGAGGTAATCGGCGATCTCGTAGAGGAATACCCTCGAGCCTTCGTAGCCGAGAGTCTTGACAACCTCAAGGATCTTGGGTTCCGTTTTGCTACTCGTTCGGGTCTCACGATTGCTATTTCGGACGTTAAGACTCCGCCCCAAAAAGCTGCGATGCTCGAAACTTTTGAAGCGGCTGCGGCCAAGATAGAAGACAACTACGACAGAGGTCTTCTGACTGACGAAGAGCGCAAGCAACTTGAGCGCGAATTGTGGTCAGACGCCACTGACGAAGTAGCCCAGGCAATGGAAGCCGAGATGTCGACGGATCGGTTTAATCCGATTGAAATGATGGTGGGCTCCGGTGCTCGTGGTAACGCAGTTCAAGTACGCCAGATAGCGGGTATGCGGGGCTTGGTGGCTAACCCTCGAGGAGAAATTATTCCTCGTCCCATTAAGTCAAACTTCCGCGAAGGACTTTCTGTACTTGAGTATTTTGTTTCTACTCACGGGGCTCGTAAAGGTTTGGCTGACACCGCCTTGCGTACAGCCGACTCGGGTTACTTGACTCGTCGCCTTGTTGACGTGGCGCAAGAGGTAATTGTGCGGGACGAAGACTGCGGGTCGACTCGAGGCATCATGGTCGAAAATGTTTTGGCCGATGGTGAAGCCCACCGTTTGCTTGAGACGAGTTTGCAGGGCCGTTGCTTGGCCGAAGACGTGACTTTGACCGACGGAACGGTTTATTCCCGCAACATGGAAATTCGGGAAGATGAAGTTGAAGTATTGGCCAATGATCCCAGCGTTACCTCAGTGAAGGTGCGCTCGGTGCTTACCTGCGATTCCATCTCGGGTATTTGTGCTCTGTGCTACGGAACGATGTTGGCTAACGGGAAAATCTCTGACCTCGGTGAAGCAGTCGGAATTATTGCCGCCCAATCGATTGGTGAACCGGGAACTCAGTTGACTATGCGTACTTTCCATACCGGTGGTGCGGTTCAGTCTTCGGGAGGAGACATTACCCACGGTCTACCTCGAGTGGTTGAGCTTTTCGAAGCTCGCGACCCTAAGGGATCTTCGATTTTGTCCGAATCGTCGGGTGTTGTTCGCCTCGGTGACAACGAAAAAGGCGATCGCATTATTACGGTCGTAGCCGATGATGGTACCGAAGAGACTCATATTATTGCTCGTCGGGCTGAACTCTATCCCGGTGGAGATAAAGGTCCGAAGATCGAAGAAGGCACTGAAGTCGAGGCGGGTAACCAACTCACCGGTAACGAACGCACTCCGCTTGATCCCAAGAAAGTTCTGCAGGTGCGCGGTATTCGAGAAACTCAGCAGTATCTCTCCGACGAAGTACAGCGGGTATACCGCGAGCAAGGTGTATCTATTCACGACAAGCACGTTGAGGTAATTGTGCGGCAAATGCTTCGCCGAGTCGGTGTATCGGAGCCAGGTGATTCGAACTACTTGCCGGGACAAAAAACCGATGCCCGCGCCTTTGCTGAAACCAACCGTCGCTTGGTGGCCGAAGGTAAGCGTCCGGCTGAAGGACGACCTGAACTAATGGGAATCACCAAGGCCTCTTTGGCCACCGACTCGTGGCTTTCGGCGGCATCGTTCCAAGAGACAACCCGAGTGCTAACCGAGGCCGCAATAGAGGGCCGCAACGATTCACTGTTTGGTCTCAAAGAGAACGTCATTATCGGAAAGTTGATCCCCGCGGGTACCGGAATGCCGGTGTACCGCGAGATCGACACTTTGGCTCCGGATTACAAGCCTTTGCCGTTCTATTCCTCCGAGCTTGATGCCGAAGAAATGGCGCAATACTTACTGGAAACCATAGGAACCGCCGAGGCCGAAGTAGAGGTTGTCAGCGAAGAAGTCGTTTCGAGTGAGCTGCGAGCGGTCCCTGATATCGAAGTAACCGAAGTGGTGGTAGACCTCGAGGGGACTGGCACCGACGAGTAAGGCTATTGTCTATCGTTCCAAAGTATTTATCCGGTATTCACTACGAAAGTTGTTTAGTGCCCACAATCCAGCAACTGGTCCGCCGAGGCCGATCCAGCAAGGTGGAGAAGTCAAAAACTCCCGCGCTCAAAGGTTCTCCACAGCGACGGGGAGTTTGCACTCGCGTCTACACCACTACACCGAAGAAACCGAACTCGGCATTGCGTAAAGTCGCTCGCGTTCGTTTGACTTCGGGGGTAGAAATCACGGCTTACATTCCCGGTATTGGCCATAACCTCCAAGAGCACTCCATTGTATTAGTGCGCGGGGGGCGAGTTAAAGATTTGCCCGGTGTCCGCTACAAAATTATTCGCGGTGCGCTCGACGCCAGTGGTGTGTCCGATCGCAAGCAAGCCCGCAGCCGTTACGGCGCGAAGCGAGATGGATAGATATGCCTCGTAAAGGACCTGCGGCTCGTCGCGAACTAGCTCCCGACCCAATTTATAAATCAGTAGTTGTTACTCAGTTGGTCAACAAAGTCATTCAGAAAGGCAAGCGTGCTCGCGCTGAGCGGTTGGTCTATGACGCGCTAAGTGAAATCGAGCAAAAGAGTAATGAAGATCCAGTAGTTACTCTTAAGCGTGCGGTGGAAAATGTTCGCCCTGCTCTTGAGGTGCGCAGCCGTCGAGTTGGTGGCGCTACTTACCAAGTCCCCGTTGAAGTGCGTCCGCGCCGCGCCACCACTTTGGCGGTGCGTTGGATTGTGGGTTATGCCCGTCAGCGGCGGGAGAAAACTATGGCTGGTCGTTTAGCGGCCGAACTGCTTGATGCCAGCAATGGGGTCGGTGCGGCCATGAAACGCAAGGAAGATCTACAAAAAATGGCCGAGTCAAACAAGGCGTTTGCTCATTACCGCTGGTAGCAGCCCAAGGCCAACCGCTTAGGCGACGGCGATGAAAACGGGCTTGTCGTTAGCGCACAATCAATCCGTCGAATCCATATCTAAAAGTAGAGAAGTATTAAATGGCAGTTGCTGAGAAAGATAACAAGTCCAAAGCTAAGGGTAAGACCTCATCGGCGCGAGAGATTCCACTCGCCCAGGTTCGCAATATCGGGATCATGGCCCACATTGACGCGGGTAAAACTACTACCACCGAACGCATTCTTTATTACACCGGAAAGACTTACAAGATCGGTGAAGTGCACGAAGGTGCAGCGGTTATGGACTGGATGGTTCAAGAACAAGAGCGAGGCATCACTATCACCAGCGCAGCCACTACTTGTCAGTGGCGGGACACAGTAATCAACATCATCGACACTCCCGGCCACGTTGACTTCACTATCGAAGTAGAGCGTTCGCTACGAGTGCTTGACGGTGCGGTAGCAGTTTTTGACGCAGTAGCAGGGGTTGAGCCCCAAACCGAAACAGTATGGCGCCA
>CAEZYK010000034.1_pt1 | contig 14760 bp, 14 predicted proteins | sample 7265491 | NCBI WGS metagenome assembly CAEZYK01 (sample SAMEA6813932, study PRJEB35770) | freshwater metagenome | biome: Freshwater; feature: Freshwater reservoir; material: water | place: Czech Republic | collected 2017-04-14 | depth 30m m
AGAAGGCTTACCGTTTGAAAACACCACTACGAAAGAAGAATTTCTGGCCGCAACGCTAGATGTATGGGAAATGCGGCCTGAGTCAGCCCGTCGTATCGGACACCCCGCGCCTTTTCCGGTGGAACTACCCGAGCGATTGATTCATCTTTATACCTACCTAAATGATGTGATACTCGATCCGTTTGTTGGTTCGGGCACGACGGCGGTGGCGGCGGTACGCACTGGTCGTCATTACGTTGGCTACGACACCGATGCTAATTATGTCGCCTTAGCCGAAGCGCGTGTGGCCGAAGAGCGCTCCGGTTTCGATACCGACGGCAATTCGCCCTAGCCTGACTAACCAGATGACTAGTTCGCTCGGTTTTTTAGCGGCGGCCAATGCTAATAACAACCTCTATTTGCTGGTGGCTTTTGGCGGCGGAATCATCTCTTTTTTATCACCGTGCGTATTGCCCATAGTGCCAGGTTATTTAAGTTTGGTATCAGGGCTTACTCTAAGTGAAATTGAAACCGCCCGTTCACAACAACTTCGGCGCATAGCCATTACTACGGGTTTATTCGTAAGTGGTTTCACCTTAGTTTTTGTAATTCTCGGCTTAGCCACTACCGCGGTAAGCCAGAAATTATTCGATAGTCAAGCCACGCTCACACGAATTTCGGGCGTTCTGGTCTTGCTCATGGCAATTTATTTAGCCGGCTCACAACTTTTGTCTACTCCACGTTTGTACCGTGAGTTTCGTTTTCGCCCTCACATCGAACGCTTTGGTTTAGCGGCTGCTCCAGTAGCGGGCATAGCGTTTGGGCTGGCGTGGACGCCGTGTATTGGACCTATTCTCGGGACCGTCTTGGGTTTCGCGGCCCAAGGACAAGATTTATTGTGGGCGGCTTTGTTGCTCACGGCTTATTCTCTCGGCCTTGGTCTTTCGTTTCTTGCCGTTGGTCTCGCGTTCGGTCGTTTCGCCGCGCCACTAAAGTGGGTTCGCAAACATTCTCGCGGCTTAACATTTTTATCCGCTGGGGTTCTAGGGATATTCGGGCTAATTCTTATTACTGATCAACTCTCCGAAGTCACCGCCCGACTTTCCGAATGGATGGATGCGCTTGGGCTGCGTGGGATCGTCGAAATCGGTTGATAACTCTTGCGCTTTACCGGCCCAGCACACCTTTCGCAGGCGCGACCTAGTATCAAGTTATGGCCAGCATTCCCGAGATCCTTTTCCATCCTGACGCCGCCAATAACCCTCAAGAGGCTTACGCCCGCATCCATTCCGAATGTCCTGTTACTCGAGAAGCCGACATGAACGGAAACTCCACCGTCTACCTCACTCGTTACGCCGATGTGATGTGGGCGCTAAAGCACCCCGAAGTGTTTTCTTCTGCGCCCGGAGCAGTAGACATTGGTCAAAGCCAGCCGTTGATTCCTCTCCAGGTTGACCCACCCGAGCACGCCAAGTATCGACGATTTCTTGACCCCGAGTTCTCACCTCGACGCATGGCTGAACTAGAGCCGGACGTGCGATCGCTGACCAACGAGGTGTTGGATCGTTTTGTCGACAAAGGCGGATGCGAATTTCACCAAGAGTTCGCCACGCCACTGCCGTCGGCGCTGTTTTTGCGACTGATGGGCCTGCCGCAATCTGATCTAGAGATGTTTCTCGGCTGGCGAGACGACACTATTCGTCCGGCTTCAAGCGACCCAGAAGAAGTAGCCGCAATTCGCGATCGGGCGGGCAAAGCGATAACCGCCTACTTCGAGGAGTCGCTCGCGGAAAAAACCCGCAATCCCGACGACGGACTTCTGACTCGTTTGGCTAACGGCGAAATCGAAGGCCGACCCGTCACCGCCGAAGAAAAACTCGGAATGTGCCACCTGCTTTTGCTGGCGGGTCTAGACACAGTTACCGCCACTCTCGATTGCATGATCGTTTTTTTGGCTCGCAATCCCGAGATGCGAGCACAAATTGTGGCTGACCCCAGCCGGATCCCCGCAGTAATTGAAGAGTTATTGCGGTGGGATACCCCCGTGGCGCTCATCGCGCGAATGTTGACTAGTGATACTGAAATCGGTGGGGTAGAAGTTAAAGCGGGTGACGGCTGCGCAGTAGTGATTGGTGCGGCTGATGTCGACGCAGAAGAGTTTGACAGAGCCGGATCAGTCGATTTTGATCGACCGGCCAATCGTCATGTTGCTTTTGGTGCCGGGCCTCACCGTTGTTTGGGTTCGCACTTCGCGCGACTTGAATTGAGAGTAGCCATAGAAGAATGGCATCGCCGCATCCCTGAATATTCGATTCCCGATGAAGTTGAAGTCAACTTCACTCCCGCCATCCGTCAAGCATTGAGCCTCCCTCTGGACTGGCCACTGACGAAACCTTGAAAACGCGATGAGATAAAGATATTTACTAACAAGGAGGCAAATATGAAAATGGATGAATCCTTTCATATAAATCTTAAAAGTGAATTACAAAACCAGGTGGACGGCCCAATCCAAAATTGTGGAGTGTTTATGTCTAAAGGAAGTTTTTCACAAGCGCAATACAAAAACGCGATGACTGACGGAATTAAAATGGTCTCGGGGCTTTGGCGCAAGAAAAAAGGTGGTGATTTGACCGGCACATCAACGGGCAAGGCGGTAATGGGACTAGATAATCACCAATCAGTTCTTGTGATTACTTCTACGACTCTCTACGCTTTTGATTCCCAAACGAGCATGACGCGTGACTTCAAACTTGGCCCCGAGCTTGGCCACTGGCCACTTTCCGAAATTACGGTCAACGCCAAGAGTAAAAAAATGGGTGGCCAAGGAATGCTTCAGGTAAATCTTGAGATTCTCCACCCCCCCACCGGCGGCGGCGGCAACCTAGAAACGGTTGTCTACGAAAATACGGAGGATCCCACTGCGGCTTGTTACAAGGCTTTAGCTAGCCTCTCCTGACCGTATTTATCTTTATTCTGTTTGGCTCATATTGAGTATCCGCGTTTATTAGCGCTCTAATCAGTAGCGTTTTAGGCGATGTATCACCAGATACGTCGTTTATATTGCGTCGCTATTTAGGAGTGTGACTATGTCTAACGGATCAGAAATAAAAATTGGTTACGGATGGCTAACTTTCGCCGGGCTTTTGTTATTGCTGGTGGGAATTTTCAATGTCATTCACGGCCTTGTTGCCATTGACGGAACATCGTCCTATCTGATTAACGATGTGCTGTTCTCCAATCTTTCGACTTGGGGATGGTTCTTCTTGATCTGGGGCGGTCTTCAGATCCTTGCTTCGTTCTCCATCTTCGGGGGAACGACTTGGGGCCCAGTAGTGGGAATCATAACTGCGTTTATCAACGCCGTAGCCCAGTTGGCTTGGATTAACACCAACGTCATTTGGACCTTCGTGGCCATCTTGATTGACGTGATGGTGATCTATGGTCTGGCTGTTTATGGCGGACAGAAAACTCGGACAAGCGTTTAGTCACTAATTATTAGTTAAAAGAAAGCCGCGGGGTGTGAGCCGGTTTATCTGGTTCGCACCCCGCCTTTCTATTTCTAGACGTCTTATTTCTTAAAAAACTACGCTTTGTATCTGATAAGTGATGAAACTGCTCGCAACGGCTATTAGTGCCACTACAGGGAAAATCGCTCGGCTCCACCATTTATCTTTTTGGGAATAAACCAACACCGTCGGCAAAGCAAACGCCGTCCCGACTGTCAACAGTGGGTAGAGGTCACCTAAGTAGCGACCTGCGAGTGCGTAGTACATAATCAAAGGAACTCCACCGGCTAGCCCTGCTAGCAGCATGAACGCGGGCATCCAGTCGCCCCCCTTCAACTTACGTTTTAAAACGAGACGAAGTTGGCTGATTATTGCTATCGCGGTAAATAGCAAAGGGATAGGCATCGTGTTAGTGAGGCTCGGGATGCGAGACCCCCAAATTTGATTGGCATTAACTGGTGGAAGGATTATGAGATCACTTGCGAAAATCGATTTTAAAGTCACCCACGGGGACCCTAAATTAAAACTGATTGAGTCGAAGCGAAAATAGTTAGCCAAGGTGGTGGGGATGTAACGCAACCCCACCGTGCCACCGTTATTGTTTTCTATGACTTGTCGAAAACTATCTTCATTGAAATTTCCTTTTAGGCTCACTATGTAGGGCGAGTAATTTTTCCACGGAAAACTTAGTGATCCAAATTTACTGACAAAAATAAATACGTAAAGCCCCGCTGGGATAACCATTAGCGCGGCCCCAAGAATCTTGGTCGATATTCGTCCCGTTCGCCACGCAATAAATAGGACTGCGAAACCAAGGACGACTAGCGCGGGGATAGCGCTCGGGCGAGAAAGAGCCGACAGCGTTCCAGTCAAAAGGGCAGCCCCAAGTAGACGGTCTGAGTGATTTTTCGACCAGCGATAAATGAAGTTCAGGGTCAAGACCATAAATGCCACACACCAAATAACCGCTTCTTCGTAAACTCGGGCTTTAGCCGTAAAAATTAGAACTGATCCTGGACCTAGTAGCAGGCCAGTAACGACTAGCCAGCGGATTAGTAGATTTTGCGAGACCGATTCTTGTCGGGTTTGGTAGTTAACTATCACTAAGCGAACTAAGTCCATTGCTGCCCAAAAGGCAAGAGTGATAGCGATGGCTACAAAGAGGGGAACTAAGCCAACGACGGAATCATGAAAAATCGCTACTGCTGGTATTCGCAAAATACTCGGTGTTACCCCAAAGTAGCCGTAGCATTTTTCACCTATTGTGAAACATTCAATCCACCACTGTGGAGGTGTTTGCACGGATAGTTGTCCCCGTACTAGCGATCGAGCTTGGCTCCAGAAATAGAAAGCGCTGCCTAAATCGGACCTGGTGATGTGGTCAGGTCGCCAAGTGGACTCGGTGGTTAACCAGTAGGAATAAATAAATACGAATACCGTCATTACTAGGTTGATCTGTATAAGTCGGTTTCTCATGAAAAGGTTTTTACCTGACCGGCGTAGCATATTTAAGATGAGCCTTAAAACCGTCTGGGTCTTTGGCGACCAGTTGAACCGACATATTGGCGCTCTCCAGTTTGCTCATCCAGATACTCATCAGATACTACTGGTGGAGTCACGATCAAAAATTGCTTCTCGTCCTTGGCATGTGCAAAGAGCGCACTTCATGATTGCGTCTATGCGTCGCTTCGCCGACGAATTGCGCCAAGAAGGCTTTTCTGTTGATTACCAGCAGGCCGAGTCGATGAGTGCGGGGGTGAAAAGCCATCAAGCGGCGTACGCGCCATCACGCATTGTGGTCACTGAACCTAATAGTTATACCGCAAGACAATTAGTTGAGTCTCTTGGTGTGCAAGTCGAGAAATCAAATCAGTTTCTCTGCGATTCGACCACCTTTAGTCAATTCGCCGAGACACGCAAGAGTTTAAAAATGGAAGATTTCTACCGGTGGCAGCGCAAGCGGCTAGATATTTTGATGGATGGTGACACTCCGGTCGGCGGAAAATGGAATTTTGACGAGGACAATCGAGAGCCGCCCCCTAAAACTGGGCATGATCGTTGGCCGTCGCCAGTGTTGCAGAAATTAGATGACATTGACGCTCAAGTGGTGAGCGATGTTAGCGCCAACACTTGGGGTGCTCTGCCCGATGGAACTTGGGCGACAACTCGAGCGGGCGCGCTTAAACGGCTGAAGTTCTTTATCACCCAACTTTTGCCTATTTTTGGTGAACACGAAGACGCGATGTTGCAGTCCAATTGGCACCTCGCGCATGCCTTATTGTCACCGTATCTAAATAATGGCTTATTGTTGCCCGATGAAGTCGTTCGCGCGGCCGAAGAAGCATTTTTAGCGGGCAAAGTGCCAATCAACAGCGCCGAGGGGTTCATTCGCCAAATCATTGGCTGGCGGGAGTACATCTGGAATTGTTACTGGCGGTGGGGGCCAGAGTACAAGGATCTCAATGCGCTGAATGCCCAAAGACCGCTACCAGCACTATTCACTAGCCGAGACTCAACAAAAATGCGCTGCGTTCAATCTTCTTTACAGCATATTTATGATCGCGCGTACTCGCATCATATTGAACGCCTGATGGTGCTGGGGAATTTCGCCTTGATTTCCGGCGTGAACCCACAGGAATTTACTAGGTGGATGTGGAACAGCTACGTGGACGCGGCCGAATGGGTAATGGTGCCTAACGTCATAGGAATGTCACAATTCGCTGATGGGGGGATGCTCGCCACTAAGCCTTACGCAAGCGGCGGAGCCTATATCGATCGCATGAGTGATCACTGCAAGGGATGCGTATATGACCGCAAGAAACGAGTTGGTGAAGATGCCTGTCCATTCACCGTCTTGTATTGGGATTTCTTTTTGCGCCACGAAGAAGTTTTTGTAAAAAATCCGCGCGTAGCTCGCCAAGTTCGTGCCGCCCAGCAACTAAAAGATCGCGACGAAATGAGAGAAACTGCGGTCACTATTCTCGCCCGACTCGATCGAGGCGACCTCTGAGGCCAGTGCGTTGATATGACGGTCCATTCTTATGGTGATATTCCGGCTGGAACTCAACCCCCTAAAGCGACTAGAACATAAGAGCGGGGTGGAGCAGTCTGGTAGCTCGTCGGGCTCATAACCCGAAGGTCGTGGGTTCAAATCCCACCCCCGCCACCAATTTTTACTGACGTGCACAAAGGAATTTGGGCGAATCTATTTGTTAGGCGGTAGCGCGAACTCCGCTCAGGCCACACGGCTTTTAGTTTTGCTGCATGAAACTGCGCTTCTACTCGCAGTGTAATCTGGAATGTGCGAAGATTGTTTCTGGTAATCGCTGGCGTGGCGTTGGTGGCAGGGGCGGCGGGTTGTGTGCCGGTCGCCCCGCCACCGCCACCGCCGTCGGCGCTCGAGGTGTCGGCGAGTCCTAGCTTGTTCCCGGCCTTCGATCCGTCCGTGACGGACTATGTGAGCCGTTGTGGCGACGGGGCGCCGGTGCAGGTCACGATCGGCGCGCCGGACGGTACCGCGGTGTCGGTGGCAGGCCGGCCCTGGTCCAGCGGAAGGTTCACCACGACCGCGAGCCGGGCGGCAGGCCAGGCCTTCGCGATCGTGGTCCGGCCCCCGTCGCAGGTCCTGAAGGCGTACTACGTCCGGTGCCTGCCCCTCGACTTCCCGGCGTGGAGCGCGTCACACACCGGCGCGACCCGTGCGCAGCACTACATGGCGACGCCGTTCGAATTGACGTCGTTCGGCGCCTTGGGCGCCTACCCGACGATCTTCGACGCCAACGGCGTCCCGGTCTGGTGGGCGCCCAAGGCGGCGACGTACTTCACCACCCTCCTCCCGAACGGCAACGTCGCGTCGCTGATCAACGGGGGCTTCGAGGAGCGCAAGCTCGATGGGACGCTGGTGCGGACGGTGAGCGGCCTCAGCGCCGACGCGCACGACCTCCTGCTGCTCCCCAGCGGGAACTACATCATGGTCGTCAACGAGAACGTGTCGGGCCAGGACCTCACGGAGCTGGGCGGTCCGGTGAGCGCCACCGTGCTCAACCACGTCATCAAAGAGGTGGACCCGCTCGGCGTGACCGTGAAGTCGTGGAACGTCATGGACCACATTCCGGTCACCGAGATGAATCCGCAGTGGTACCCGGAGGTCATCACGGCCGGACCGACCTCGGGCGGCGCGTACGACGTGTACCACTGGAACTCGATCGAGGACTCGGGCGACGGCCACACCTTCATCTTGTCGTTCCGGCATCTCGACGCTCTCTACAAGATCGACATCGACGTCGGTGCCCCCCCCCAGCACGGTGGTCGGTGAAGGCGTGGTGTGGAAGTTGGGGGCTACTGCATCCCCGACGACGCCCGCATTGACCCAGCTCAGCGTCGTCGGCGATCCCGTCTACACCGGTGGGAGCCACTTCGGCGGCCAGCACGATGCCCGGATCCTCGCTGACGGCACGCTGTCCCTCTACGACAACGGGAGCGGTCTCGGACGTCCGCCACGTGGGGCGCGCTACGCGATCGACGAAACAACGGGTACGGCGACGCTCCAAGACGCGGTGAGCGACCCGCAGATCCCGAGATCGTTCTGCTGTGGCAGCGCGCGCCGCCTCTCGGCGAGCGATTGGGTCATCGGGTGGGGTGGCAACGGAACCGGGACCGAGAGCGTCAACGGGTTGCGTGGGTTCGCCATCACGTATGCATCGCAGTGGTTCGTCTACCGGTTCGTCCCCATCCTCCCCGGGACGCTGGACCCCGCCGAGCTGCGGGCGGCGATGGACATCCAGTTCGGGGGCGGGGGACTCTCCGCAGCGGAGGCCCGCGGATCCGACGAGCCGATCCCGAACCTCCCCTGAGGCACCCGGGCGCCCGACCCCGACCTGCACCTGCCGAACAACCGACGACATGAAGTTTATCTGAACCCGATATGGCGCCCAACCCCGACGGGGCAGTGACCATTAGCCTCAGGCCACATATAGGCCACACGATGTCGAGAAACAGTGAAAAACGCTAAGTAGTGACACCTAGTTGAACCGTGTCTTAATAAAGTTTTTCGCGGATTAACCAACGCGGGTAATAGCGGTGTATAGAACTGGGGGACCGAAGGTCGTGGGTTCAAATCCCACCCCCGCCACCAATTTTCACTGACGTGCGCAAAGGAATTTGGGCGAATCTATTTGTTAGGCGGTAGCGCGAACTCAAGTGTGTATTGCGAACCTGACGCCGGAGGAATCCCTCGACCTCGTCCTCCGGGTAATCTTGAGCGGCCTCAATGCCGACGAAGCCCTCGCTAGTGTGGTGCTAGACGACGAACGGGGGGGGAAGTGAATAAGTCAATAGGCATAGCAGTGGCAGTCGTAGCGGCGGTCTTGTTCGCGGTCGCCACCGCTCCCGTTGCTGGCGGCTCGCCAGCCTACCTAAACATCAACGGGTGCGTAATTGAGCCTAGTGCGAACTGTGAAAGAGCAAACCTGCGAGGCGCAAACCTGCGAGGCGCAAACCTGCGAGGCGCAAATCTGCGCGGCGCAGACCTACGCGGCGCAGACCTACGCGACGCAGACCTGCTCATCGCAGACCTGACCGGCGCATACTTGGGCAACGCAGACCTGCAATACGCAAACCTGCGGGGCGCATACCTAATCGGCGCAGACCTGTGGGATGGGAAACGCACAGACCTGCGCGACACAGACCTGCGCGGCGCAGACCTGACCGGCGCAATGCTGTACCGCGCAGACCTACGCCGCGCAGACCTAGGAGGGACTGGGCGCGGCAACAACATAAGTAGTCTGCGCGGCGCAGACCTGCGCTTCGCACTCATGGAAGACGCAGTCCTGATCGCCACAAACCTACAAGGCGCAAATCTGAACTCCGCAAACCTGCGCGACGCAGTCCTGATCGAAGCAAACCTGCGCGACGCAGACCTGGAATGCACAAACCTGAAGAACGCAAACCTGACCAATGCAGACCTGCGCAACGCAAACCTGCATGGCGCAAACCTGCATGGCGCAAACCAGTCAGGCGCAAACCTGGAAGGCGCACGCATGGTCGAATACACCGGTTGCGAGCCAGACGAAGCCCGGTTCGGCTTCGGCCTGTTCGGCTCAGATTAAGCCGCAGACCTACGAGACAATGACAACCGTTACCCAGACCTACGAAACTCCGACTGGGACGACAATGGTAATTCTATTATTGCCCCGTAGAGGCTCGCCGACGCCGCCACCGGTCGAATAGTATGAACAGGACGGTCACAATCGCGGACGTGATCACCGTTCGGCTAACCCACCCAGCAGTAACCGCGTCGCCGAAGATCAACTCGAACACCAGTTGGAAAAACATGATTGCGACGAATAAAGCCACGTAGTACCAGATGAGTTTCGTTTTATCAGTCATGATCAATAGAAAATATATCAGGGTTTCACGCCCCGTTAGTCCTTTTAGGCCGCTCTAGGTGACTACAGTAGGGCGGGAATACTAAAAGTTAAAACAAAATCTCTTTTGGGCCAGTAGGAGGCAAGTAGGAATGAATAAGATTTCTCGGCTTTGGGCTCTCGTTATCACGATTTCTGTCTTGGCTCTTGGCGCCGTAGTAGCCAATGACTACCAAATAATTGGCCCAGTTGCCTCCAGCGCCTGACCCTCAGATCGAACTCCTTTCGCCACCATGTCGGCGGCAACGTCTTGCCATAACGCCCGCAGCCGGTAGTGAGGAACTCGGGGAAACAAGTGGTGTAAGGCATGGTGGTCGTGGCCGCGGAGTAAGAGTCCCGACTCGGGAAACACCGCCACGCGGGTGTCAACGTAACGCCCGACCTGTGCGGCGGGGTGATGAGGGTACCAAGCAAAAACTAAAAGCAGCCAGAACGCTTGGAGGCGTGCTGGGATGTACCAGAGAAACAGGGCTGGCCACCCGAACCCAGTGAGAAACGCCACCAACAAGACGGAGTGCATGATGAGCCAAAACCGAAGTTGTACCAGTCCAGATCGCTTGCCCCCGTCGGCACGAAACGATTGCCGGATCTGAGCCGGCAGCAGCCGGCGAGTGGATGGGACGAACGCGAACACCGGTAGGAATACGTTGACCACCGTAACAACGAACCATTTGACGGGAAGGTCGTGCAGCGGGCCGTCGGTGAAGCGATCAGGGTCGCGATCAGGGTCGTTGGTAAACGCGTGGTGGCGCATGTGTGAGACACGGTGGGCCTCATAGGACAATCCCAGCGGGATAGAACAAGCGATACCAATGAGGTTTTCCACCGTCCGAGACCCAGGCCGTCGGCCCCAGATGTTCCCGTGGGTCGCTTCGTGCATGGGCATGTAGAAAGTTGTCGCCACGATGGTGTTAAGTACAAGACCCAGCCCCAGTGGAATGATGCCTACAGTGCCCAAGACGATAACGGTGATCCACGCTGCGCTACTAACAAGGAACTCAAGCACGATCCTTAACTGGAAGCCACCCCAGTAGGGGGCTGCCCGAGCCCGTTCGGCGCGCAGCGCAAGTCGGTGCTCACCGTAGTTCGTAGCGTCCTCCGTATTCGTCATTGAATTTACACACTAGAGCAACTACACCCAACGCAAACGGCGCTTGTTCTGTTTGGTGATAGGACTGTCTACCGTGAAATCAATTAATTCAAAAGTAGGATGATCAAGGCTGAGTTCTATGCGTATTTGGCAATTCAACTAACGCCGGGCCCGTAAAGCGATCAACAGTGGTGAAACTATCAACCGCACCGCGCCGCAATTTGCTTATTGTCTGTTCGGGGTGGCCGATCACTATCACGGCGGCTAAAGCGAAATGATCAGGTATTGCTAAAAGATTTTTTACTTCCGGTTCGATCCGGACGTGCATGGTGGTGATTACACCCCCGAGCCCCTCTGCTCTAGCTGCGAGCAGAATATTCCATGCGAACGGATAAATCGACGCTCCCACCGCCATAGTGGGGCGATCTAGATCACGGTCGGTGGCGACAAGATTTTCAAGGTCGGCGACAATGGCCAAAACTATGGGGGCGTTAAATAAAGCATTTACAAATTCGTCGGTGGTCTGGGCGCTGCCGGCATTGCGTTCGTGCTCGGCAATTATCTCGTTTTCTGCCGTTCTATCGCCATAAGGCGACCATGGCGTTAGCCCCGCAGCTCCTAACGCTTGATACTGTGCCCACGGGCCCGCGTACAGGTCGGCCAAGGTGGTGCGCAGAGTCTTATCTTTTACGGCGATTACTTTCCACGCTTGGCGGTTGCCTCCATTGGGGGCAAATCGTGCCGAGTCAAGAATTCTGAACAAAACATCATCGCTTACGCCTTCGTCGGTGAATTGCCGCACTGCGCCAGTGCTTCTAAGGGTGGTAATCAAATCAACGGCAGGTGCACCAATGACATTTCCGTACATGTCGTTGAGTGGATAAGTAAGAAGCTCGAGTCGCTCACCGTTGGGGCCAGCAAAATAAGCCGACGAGTCGTTCACGATTTGGATTTCAATTCCCGCAGTTTCCAGTTTGACAACTAGCCGATCCCATTTTGATTTTTCTACTGATAAGGCAATGTGGTGCAATCCTCCAATCACCTCTTGGTACTCGCCAACATAAAGACCGGGAAAGTCAAAGTAAGCCAAATAATTTCCGTGTCCAACATCAAAAAAGAAGTGGGTTGATCCTTGGTAGTCACGGTTTTCGAATAATTCAACTAAGGGCATCTCGAGTAGGTCTTGGTAAAAAATAATTGTTTCCTCGACGTTGTTACATAAAAGAGCGAAGTGGTGGAGTCCCCGAGCAGACGAGGTCGGCCGTTGGCTCGGGGGTCGGAGATAACGCTCCTTTAGATCCGCCCACTCACGGCTGCGATCGACGTTGTTGGCGCCCTTGGTCATAGAAATGGTCTACTCGCTTAGTGGCTGTAGGCGCTACTGAACAAAACTCACTCATCCGGACGCTATTAGCGACAGTCCTATTAGGGCGAGTCCGAGCCCATCGGCTTCAGTTAACCCCGCCGCCAAGTTGCGTCAACCGCCACAAAGAAATGTAGACTTTTGCGTTATAGCGTGCTTCATGAAATTTTTTTTTGCGGCTCTTTTTGCTCTTTTGGCTCTTGTTGCTTGCGGTGGCGAGAAAGATGCGGGAGTCGCCATAAATGGGTGCAAAATTGAGCCCATGGCTTCCTGTATTGGCGCATACCTAGCGGGCGCATACCTAGCGGGCGCAGATCTGAATAGCGCAGACCTAACCGGCGCAGACCTAACCGGCGCATACCTAACCGGCGCAGACCTGAATAAAACAGACCTGACGGGCGCAGACCTGTACACCGCAGACCTGGAGAGCGCAAACCTGAAGAGCGCAAACCTTCGCTTTTCAAATCTGTCTGGGGCAAACCTAAAGCGCGCAGATCTGCGCTTAGCGGCCCTAACCGGCGCCAGCCTGGCCGGCGCCAGCCTAAAGAGTGCAAGCCTAAAGAGCGCAAATCTGACTGGGGTAAACCTAAAGAGCGCAGATCTGTCGGGCGCAGACCTAAAGAGCGCAGACCTGTCGGGCGCAGACCTGACCGGCGTAAATCTGACCGGGGCAAACCTAAAGAGGGCAAACCTGCGGGGCGCATACCTGACCGATGCAAGTCTGAAGGGTGCAAGTCTGAAGGGTGCAAACCTAACCGGGACAGTCCTGTACCACGCAAACCTGAAGAACGCAGACCTGACTGGCGCAAACCTGACCGGCACAATCTTGGCCGGCGCAAACCTGACCGGCACAATAGGTTTGCCGTAATCCTCTCTGGTGCTTTGGCTTGATTCTGCCCTGGGCGGCCTATTAAGTTGTGGACTTGAAAATCACTACAAAATCTTTTTGTCAATAAAAGGGAGATTGTAAATGAGCAAGGCTCTTCGTCTCCGGATGCTCGTTATCACGATTTCTATCTTGGCTCTTGGCGCCGTAGTAGCCAATTCAAATTCCCCCTCGAACGCCAATGGGGGCTGCGCCGGTAGGGCCTACGTAGTTAACTTGGGCGATGCCAATGCTTCGGTAATAGACACCACTACTAACGCTCAAGTTGGACTGGTTACCGGTACTGGCATCAACGCTCCCTACGATGTAGCCATTACCCCCGACGGCACCAAGGCCTACGTAGCTAGTTACGGTTCCAGCAGTGTTTCGGTAATAGACACCGCCACTGAGACCGAGATCGCAACTGTTCCCGTCGGCTCGAGTTCTCCCGGTGTGGCTATTACCCCCGACGGCACCAAGGCCTATGTAACCAATAACAGCACCAACAATGTTTCAGTAATAGACACCGCTACTAACACCGTGAGCGCAACAATTCCAATCGGTGCTGACACTCAACCCTACGGTGTGGCCATTACTCCCAACGGTGCCTTCGCCTACGTAACTAACTACCAAGACGACAGTGTTTCAGTAATAAACACCACTACTAACACCATATTTGCTTCCGCCGTCGTCGGCGACGGTCCCATGGGAGTGGCCATTACCCCCGACGGCACCAAGGCCTACGTAACGAACATCGGCAGTTTCACTGTTTCAGTAATAAACACCACTACTAACGTAGCGATCGGTTCCCCTATTCCCCTCGGTAACGGACAACCCTACGCTGTGGCTATTACTCCCAATGGCGACTACGCCTATGTGGCCGGAGCCGTGCCCGCGGCTAGCACCGGCAGCGTTTCGGTAATAGACACCGCCACTGACACCGTGAGCGCAACCGTTTCTGGCGGTGATAATCCTCGCGATATAGCCATTACCCCCGACGGTGCCTACGCCTATTCAACCGGCCTTAGTTCCGACGATGTTTCAGTAATAAACACCGCTACTAACACCGTGAGCACAACCATTGCCGTCGGCAACAACCCCTACGGTATAGCCATCTGCCCTGCCGCGGTCGTTCCTCCTACCACTACCACTACGACTCCCACTCCTACTACCACTACGACTCCCACTCCTACTACCACTACGACTCCCACTCCTATCACCCTTATGCCCGCTGACCCGGTGGTAGTGCTTAAGTTGACGGGTTAAACCCCGAGCCCGACATAATCTTGGCGTCAATGCCAAGCCACATCTAGGCCACGCGAGTTGTTACTAAACACCACCACCCATCGATCTGGGTGGCTCCACTAGGTTGGGAATACTGAGAGTTAAACAAATCTCTTTTGGGCCAGTAGGGGGCAAGTAGAAATGAATAAGATTTCTCGGCTTTGGGCTCTCGTTATCACGATTTCTATCTTGGCTCTTGGCGCCGTAGTAGCCAATTCAAATTCCCCCTCGAGCGCCGAAGGGGGCTG
>CAEZYK010000045.1_pt1 | contig 11448 bp, 8 predicted proteins | sample 7265491 | NCBI WGS metagenome assembly CAEZYK01 (sample SAMEA6813932, study PRJEB35770) | freshwater metagenome | biome: Freshwater; feature: Freshwater reservoir; material: water | place: Czech Republic | collected 2017-04-14 | depth 30m m
AAAAGCCAAAGTGGCTAGTGGGAGCAGAAGAGCTACGACTATATAGATGTACCGGCTTGACCAAGCGACTGCGAATATTCCGAAATCTGAACGGGCAATAGCCACTAGGACAAGAAACAAAACGCCACCGGCGGCTGAGGCCAACACTAAAGGCCACGGTTCTTGGCGGGGCTGGGCTTGACGGACGGCAAAAATAGTAATGCCAATTATTACAATGGCCCCAATCCCGGCCAGTCCCGTTGAGAGGTCAACGGCATCGGTGAGGCCTCACCAAACATAAGCCGGGATATTTTGTACATTCGTGCTTAAGGTCGCAGCATAGGAATTAGATGGCTCGTTTCGGCCAACTAGCAGGAACCACGCCGAGTACGCGAGTGCCGCGGGACCGATCACGAACACGAGGGCGTGAAAGCGGCGGCGGAGAAATAACGCTATAGCAACAACTGCGGTGGCCGTTATTCCCGTTCCGGAAGTGGCTACGGCTAAAACTAAAAGACCGGCGGCAATGACATCGTTTCTCTGGGTTCGCCCAGTAGTTCGTATCAGCAAGAGAGCACCGACGCCAAATAAAAGCGGTCCAAACAATTGCCACTGGAATGCCCAGAGAAGGTTTTCCGCCCCTGCCCCAAGGACGGCGAAGATTGCTATCGCAGCCACGGCGGTCCAGGCTTGGGTTCCGACTCGTAATAACAATCGCCATAGGAAATGACACAGGGTTAGGTGAAACGCGAAAAGAACAACTAGGTAGGGCGCGTAGGTTCGTACGCCAAATAACTTAAATAGCAAGCGATATCCCAGTACTGTAAAAGTTGACCAGTGTCCATTGTGACCAGCAAAGATATTTAGGGCATCACCAGTAGGGCGAATACTGCGGTCTACTAAAAAGCTCCATTCGTCCAAATAGAACCATTGATTACGGGCGGTCCACGCGAGAATTAGTGCGGCTAAGACCAAACTCAACCAGTGGACTCGTTTTGGCGTTATTTTCTTTGCCCATTTTGAATAACCATAATTTGAAGTAGTTATTTTTTGGGGTGGCTCAGTAGATGTCATTAGCCCAATTCGCCGATAATCTATTTAGCACGCGGTATTAGGTTACGAAATATTTGGCTTCAGGGTGGGGGACGATAATCGCCGAAGTGGATTGCTCGGGGTCGAGTTGAAATTCTTCGCTTAAGTTCACGCCAATACTGGCCAAGTCGAGTAGGTCGTCGAGTTTGGTTTGTTCTTCAAGGTTGGGGCACGCGGGGTAGCCCCAGGAGTAACGCGAGCCTCGGTATTGCTGGCGGAAAAGCCCCTGTACCGATGGCCCGTCTTCGTGAGCAAAGCCCCACTCTTCACGGATTCGTCGGTGCCAGTATTCGGCTAAAGCCTCGGTCATCTCCACTGATAGCCCGTGAAGCATCAAGTATTCGTGGTAGCGATCGGCGGCAAATAGTTCGCGTTCGGCTTCGGTTGCTCGAGAACCCATAGTCGCAACATGAAAAGCCGCGTAGTCGGGCTCGTTGGCTCGAAAGAAATCGCTGATACACAGGTGACGCTCAGATCGTTGGCGAGGAAATTGAAACCGCAAGCGTTCAGTACGGCGTTCATCGTCAGTCCAGACGACGAGATCGTTACCTTCAGAATTAACGGGGAAGTAGCCCCAAGCAACCGCAGGTATTAGTAGGTCAGCCGCTTGAACCTTGGCTAGTTCTTCGCGCAACTGGGGCCGCAGACGATCTTTGAAGTCGGTGTCAGTTTCAGAAATTGTTTTGTCGGGGCGAAATTGCCACTGATTGCGAAAGAGGGCAGTTTCGTTTATGTAAGTGGCGATGTCATCAATAGCGATACCTTTGGCCACTCGGGGGCCGAGGAACGGAGGGACGAACACCGGCGCGTCGGTGGCAACGTCTGATCGAGTGGTGCTGGCCGCCAGTTCTTCTTCGGCGCTCATCTCTTGGGCGGGTGCCCGCTCGGGCAGATCACGACCGCCTAGGGCACGCCCAAAGTCGGGACTTAAAGTTCCGTTGCGCTTGCCGTCCATGAGTTCGTCCATGGTGCGCAATCCCTCGAAAGCGTCTTTCCCGTAGAACACCCGGCCCAAGTAAACCTTTCTCAGATCTCGTTCGACATAATTGCGGGTAAGCGCCGCACCACCGAGAATGACGGGAAACTCTGAGAGCCCCAACTCGTTCATTTCTTGAAGATTTTCTCGCATGATGATGGTGCTTTTCACTAATAGCCCGCTCATGCCTACGGCGTCGGCGTTTACCTCACGGGCTTTGTCGACAAAAACTTGCAAGGAGGCTTTGATGCCAATGTTGTGTACTTCGTAGCCATTGTTGGTGAGGATAATGTCGACCAAGTTCTTACCAATGTCGTGTACATCGCCTTTGACTGTTCCGATCACGATGCGACCCTTACCGCCGCTATCAGTTTTTTCTAAGTAGGGCTCAAGATGGGCAACTGCGAGTTTCATAGTCTCAGCGCTCTGGAGAACAAAGGGAAGTTGCATTTCGCCGGAGCCAAAAAGTTCGCCCACAACCTTCATGCCTTCCAATAAAACATCATTAATTATTTGGAGAGCGGGCATAGACTCTCGTTGTTCATCGAGGTCAACTTCGATGCCGTCACGCTCACCATCGATTATTCGGTACTTGAGGCGCTCACCTACTGTCCAGTCTGAGCGGTCTTCTTGTTCGAGAGCACTGATGTCAACATCGGTAAAAGCCTCCATGAGTTTGTGGAGTGGGTCGTAATCGTCGCGGCGGCGGTCGTAGATGAGGTCGAGGGCCATCGCGCGAATATTTTCGTCGATTTTATGCATCGGGATGATGCGAGCGGCGTGGACGATGGCGGCGTCGAGGCCGGCTTCGGTGCACTCGTGAAGAAATACGCTATTGAGTACATGGCGCAGAGCAGGTTTTAGACCAAAACTCACATTTGATAACCCGAGCACAGTTGAGGCGCCGGGCAACTCGGACTTAATGAGCTTGATGGCTTCGATGGTTTCTACCGCGTCGGCCCGCAAGTCTTCTTGGCCCGAACCCAGAGGGAAGGTGAGGGTGTCAAAAATTAAGTCGGTGGGCTCAATGCCGTAGTGGTTAATGGCAAGGTCGTAAATGCGCCGGCAAACCCTGAGTTTCCATTCGGCGGTGCGGGCCTGGCCCTCTTCGTCAATGGCTAAACAAATAACTGCGGCGCCATACTCGCGCGCGAGAGTGAATACTCGGTCGAGACGGGACCCCGGTTCTTGTCCGTCTTCTAAGTTGGCTGAGTTGAGGATGGCCTTGCCACCACAGTGCGCGAGCCCTGCTTCCATAACTTCTGGCTCGGTGGAATCGAGTACGAGGGGCAGCGGAGCTTGGGTGGCGAAGCGACTGACAATTTCGTTCATGTCGACAATGCCGTCTCGTCCGACGTAGTCAACGCAAACATCGAGGACATGAGCACTTTCGCGCACCTGGTCTTTGGCCATTTGTACGCAAGTGTCCCAGTCGCTCTCGAGCATGGCTTCTCGGAACTTGCGGGATCCGTTGGCGTTAGTGCGTTCACCAATAAGCAAGACGGAGTTGTCTTGGCGAAAAGGAACATGGGTGTAAACCGAGGAGGCACCGGGTTCGAAGTCGGGTTGGCGAGGTGCGGCTGCTCGGCCATCGCCAATGCGGTCGACGACGGCTTTTAAATGCGCGGGGGTAGTACCGCAACAACCGCCGACGATATTGATTCCGAACTCGCTGACGTTGCGTTCGTGGGCCTCGGCGAGTTGATCGGGGGTGAGGTCGTAGTGGGTATGGCCATCGACGATTGAAGGTAACCCTGCATTGGGTAAGCACGACAGGTAGGTCCGAGAATGTTGGTTGAGGTACCGAAGGTGTTCAACCATTTCGCTCGGGCCAGTAGCGCAGTTGAGACCGATTACATCGGGGCGCATGGCCTCAAGAGTGGTAAGCGCAGCACCGATTTCAGAGCCAATAAGCATTCGTCCTGTGGTTTCGATTGTCACTTGCACCATTATGGGAACAGTTATTCCGGTGCTGGCCATAGAGCGTCGAGCGGCCACGATGGCAGCTTTACCTTGGAGTAGATCTTGCACGGTTTCGATAAGGATGACATCGGCCCCGCCTTCGAGGAGGCCCTCCATTTGCGGTATATATGCGTCGCGCAAATCGGCAAAGTCGATATGACCGAGTGAAGGCAATTTAGTTCCGGGACCAACTGAGCCGATCACCCATCGAGGACGATCGGGAGTGGAATGACCTGCGGCCACTTCTTTGGCCAGCCGCGCGGCATCACGATTTAAATCACGAGTGACTTCGCTGATGTTGTATTCGGCTAATACGATCGGGAAAGCGCCGAAGGTGGCAGTCTCGATGGCATCAACCCCAGCCTGTAAAAACTCGTCGTGCATGGTGGTAATTAAGTCGGGGCGAGTGAAAACTAAATTCTCGTTGCAGCCTTCTAACTCGGCTCCACCAAAGTCGGCGTCGGTGAGGGGCTGATCTTGTACCCAAGTACCGAACGCGCCGTCGAATACTAAGACTCGATTTTGGAGTGCTTCAAGAAACGCCGACATTGGTTACAGGATACTGATAAAACGTTAGGAAGAACGAGGCAGTATTGGCGCGTCGCGGCCAGTGCCGGCCTTGTCGTCACCACTCTTTTCTTCGTGATACTCCTCCTCAACATTTACCGCCCAAATATCGTGGTGGGTGCCGTCGACGATATTTTCTACGGTGAGCATGGCGGTATACATGGAGTGATCTTGATTGTTGTACTTGTGCATTCCGTTTCGCCCTACGGGGTGGACATTGGGCATGTTTTGGGTTAGCCAAGTGCGGATGGTCTCGACATTGGCTTGGTAGTCGATGTCATAAACGGGATAGGCCTTGGGCATGCGGACCACGAAACCCGCCTCTACTCGAGTGGGATCGGCTAATCCCAAAGTGGCGATTTCACGCTTGGCGAGTTCGATGAGGTCATCGTCGGGCATTACCCAAAGGTCGTCGCCGATGGAGACAAAGTATTCAAGCCCTAAACAAGTGCGCCCTTCTTTGACCAAGTAGGGCGACCACGAGCCAAAGTTTTGTATTCGCCCTACTCGTACTTCGGGTGCGTGGATGTAAATCCAGTTATCGGGGAAGGCGAACTCTTGGGGCACCACGATGGCCACGGTGAGAAAGTCGCGGTGCTTGAGGCCGGCCGCGGCGGCGAGCACTTCGGGGGGAGCGGGGGGATTAATAACGGCCAAGAGTTCGTTGATGGGCATGGTGGAGATGATGTGGTCACACGAGTATTGCTGGCTCCCGTTAGCGTCGCGCACACTGACGCTTTTTGCTCCTTGATCGCCGCGAGTGATGCTTTCCACTCTTGTTGTCAGCGTTACCGTGCTGCCCTGATCGCGCACTAGTTCGGTGCAGCGCTCCCACATCATTCCGGGTCCGTATTTGGGGTACTGGAATTCTTCGATGAGACTGGCGATATCTTTTTGGTTGCGGCGAGGTAACAAGGCGTTGAAGATGGCTTTTCCGAGAGAAAGATTCTTGATGCGCTGCGCGGCCCAGTCGGCCTGAATGTCGGTGGCGGGGACTCCCCATACTTTTTCGGTGTAGGTCTTAAAGAAAGTGCGGTAGAGTCGCCAACCAAATCGAGCTGCCGTCCAGCCTTCAAAGGTAGTGGTGTCTTTGGGTTTATGGATACGCACCCATAAATACGAAAGGACGCAGCGAACCGCTTCGATGATCCCAAGATTGCGTAAAGCGTTAGTGGCTTTAAGGGGGTAATCGTAAAACTTGTTTCCGTAAAATATTCGGCTCATGCGCGGTCGCATTAAAAAATCTTCGTCGGGGAGGATTTCGTGCCAGAATGCTTCGACCGGAGCGACTTTGGTAAAAAACCGATGGCCGCCGATATCGAAACGCCAGCCGTCGCGTTCGACGGTGCGGCTGATGCCGCCGACTACTTCATCGGCTTCGAACACGCGAACTTTTTTACCCCGCCGGCCAAATTCGTAAGCCGCGGTTAGCCCTGCGGGGCCGGCGCCAATAACGACCACTTCGGGGTCGGTGCTATTGAGCAAAGGGGTAGATTCCGGACTAGTCACCGCTTTATTCTCGCAGGCTAAGCGACCGTATCGGGTACTGGTGCTTAGCGTTCAATGGGCGATGAGGGTAGCGGGGGTTTCCCGACCCGTACTGGGTAATTGGCGCGGGCCAATAACTCGTTGTCGCCGGCCGAATCGCCGTAAGCCCAGATGAGGGCAGGTTCGGGACCGATCCACGCTTCTAGGCGGTTCACCTTTTCGGCCCCGTAGACATTGGCGCCTAATAGTTCGCCGGTCAAAGTTTGTCTAGCAGCATCGGTGGCGAGTTCGGTGGCAAGTACGGCATCGAATCCGAGGTGAGCGGCTACGAAGTTGAGATAACACGCGTACGAAGCCGAAACGATGACCAGTTGATGGCCTTGGGCTCGGTGCCATTGGGCTCGCGCTAAGACATCGGGGCGAATGTGGTGCGAAATAATTTCTTGGGCGAAAGTTTGGGCTTGGGTTTTTAGTTTGTCAGCGGGATACCCGCGCAAAATTGAGCGGGTTACTGATCGCTTTACCTGGTCGCGTCGCCGCCGAGCGAGATCGGGGGCGGTAGCGATTAGCGCTCGAGCAAGCCGAGCCCGCCCGCCGACTTCTATTAAAAACGCGAGAACATTGTCGCGATTTGAAATAGTGTGATCAAAATCAAAAGCGGCAACTGTGCGAGTTGTGCTCACAACTCGAGGCGACGGGAAAGATCGGACTGTAAAACTCGTTTGGGGTCGACGCGGTCACGGATTTTTTCGAGATTTTTTAAGTTGGGGTACATGGCCCGCAAAGTGGTGGGTGAAAGGTGCGAGTCTTTGGCTAGGTAGGTTCGCCCTCCCGCTTCAACTACGAGCCGGTCGAGGTCGCCCAGCAACACTCCTAGATCGTTGGTGGTGGCGGGAAGGTCAATCGCTAGAGTCCAGCCGGGCATAGGGAAGGACAGCGCGCCGGGGTTCTCGGGGCCGAAACGCTTGAGTACCGCGAGAAACGATGCACACTGGCGCTTTGCTAGTTGTTCAAGGGTGGCCCGTACGGTCGCGGTGGCCGAATCGGGAACAACGTATTGGTACTGCAAGAACCCGGGCCGACCGTAGAGCCGGTTCCAATTGTTAACACCGTCTAGCGGGTGAAAGAAAGCGCCGATACTTTCGAGGCCGGCGATGTGGTGGCGAGGGGCTTTGCGGTACCAAACTTCATTGAACGCTCGTACGGTAAATCGATTTAGCAGTCCGCGCGGCACCCACGGGGGAGCGGACGCGAGAGTGCGAGGAGCAAAGGCCAGTGGGTCCGAGCGGTCGGGGGCGGCTAGGGCGTCGTAAGGGGCGTGGTTGCCCCGGGTCAATACACTGCGACCAAGAGAGCGCCCTTTGGCTAGACAATCAACCCAGGCGACCGAGTAGCGGTAGCGGTGGTCGCCTTCAGTCATGCGATCAAGGAGATCGTCAAGATCGACGGTGCGTTCGGTGTCGACTTGAAGTCGTGAAGTTTCGATTGGTAAAAGTTGCACAGTGGCACTAGTTATTACTCCGGTAAGGCCCATTGCTCCCGCGGTTTCCCAAAATAATTCGGGCTCACTAGTGGGGGTGATGGTGTGCGTTCCGGTGGGGGTGTGCAGAGTGATTTCGTTTACATGGTTGGCAAAACTTCCGTCGCAGTGATGATTTTTGCCGTGAATGTCGGCCGCGAATGCTCCCCCTATTGTTACGAAACGGGTGCCGGGGGTAACCGGAACAAACCAACCTTGGGGCACAACTTGGCGCATGATGGTATCGAGGCTCACTCCCCCGCCCACTCGCAGCAGGCCGGTGGAGGAATCGAAATCAAAGGGAACATCAATTGCGGTGGCGTCGATTACATCGCCGTTGGCGTTTTGGGCGGCGTCACCGTAACTGCGACCCAGTCCGCGAGCCACGATGCCGCGATGACCGGCGTCAGCAAGAGCGCGATCGACGGCAACTCCAGTGGGGGCAGTGATTACTCGGGCCCGACTCGCCGCTATGCGACCCCAGCCGGTGAGGACTCGGCTGGTGGCGTTAGGCATAAGTACCGAGGATGAAAGTTGCGATCCAGATCAACGCTAAAACTTGCAGGGTGTGATCTTCGAGTACCACATCTTCGGGGGCGCCGCCGCGCCCGAGTTCGATGATATGGGCGTAGCGCATTACTGCCAGCACGAAGGGGACGATAGAGATACGAAACCAGGTGTAGTCACCGGTATTGGCTGCGCTTTCAAACGCCCAGAGGCAATAGGCAGTTACTAGAACCGCACCGGAAATAGCCCGTACGAAAGCGAGAAAGCCGGTGGTGTATTCGTCGAGCGCCCGCCGGTGAGGGCTGTGTTTGTCGTCTAGTTCTAGGAGTTCGGCGTGGCGTTTACCGGCGATTACGAATAGCGCTCCACTGGCCGCAACGATTAAGAACCAATTGGAGATGGTGACCTCGGCGGCTACGCCACCAGCGACCATGCGGAGCACAAAACAAGTGGCGATAATTCCGAGTTCGATAACGGGTTCGTTTTTTAAATACAAACTGTAAGCAACGGTAATTATTACGTAACTCGCTATGGCCAGAGTTAGTTCTCCGTTGTTTACTGGCAGTGAGACGGCTAACCCGAGGATTAACAAGAAGATTCCGCCGCCAATAGCAAAGCGAGGAGATACGACTCCGGCGGCTACGGGGCGATGTTGCTTAGTGGGGTGTGCTCGGTCGGACTCGACGTCGAGGGCGTCGTTGATGTAGTAAGTGCCGCTGGCGACTAGGCACAAAGCCACGAAGGCCACCAGAGTGCGGGCGAGGGGGCCCGATTCGAGCAGCACTCCCGCGGCGACGGGGGCGGCGAAAACGAGGGTATTTTTAATCCATTGCCGGGGCCGAGCCAAGCGCACGAAGGCCCAAGCGAGGGCGAGGCGGGAGGTACTCGGACGCGGAGTCATCACGGCAAGGTTATCGAAAGCGCCGACGGGGTTGTTTTACAAGGATCGAAAGCGCCGGTGCTTATGAACAATGAGCGGTTTCGGCCGTAGACTCCCAGTTATGGCTGCTGATAATTTTCGCAAGGTTTATACCCGCACGGGGGACGACGGTACGACGGCGTTGCTTTATGGGGGTCGAGTTAATAAAGACTCGATCGGTCCGAGCGCTTACGGTGCGGTGGACGAAGCGGTGGCCGCTCTCGGAATGGCCCGAGCGGAAACCGAGCCTGATTCTGAGTTGGCAGTTTTGTTGGTGCGCTTACAACGCGAACTGTTTGTTGTCGGTGCTGAACTTGCTACTGCGCCCGAGAATCGATCGAAGTTGATAGCGGGAACCACTTTGGTCACGGAAGAAATGGCGAGTGCTCTCGAGCCAATTATTGACGAGATTACCAAGCGCTTTGTTGCCCCCCAAGAGTTTGTTTTACCCGGCGAGAATCGCTTGGCGGGTGCTCTCGATGTAGCTCGCACGGTGGTGCGCCGAGCCGAGCGTGAAGTTGTTAGAGCGGAACAACAGCAGTGGTGCCCCGGATCATTTACTGGCGTCTATCTAAATCGCTTGGCCGATCTGGTTTACACCTTGGCCCGATGGCAAGAAGGTGAGTTTCGTCCGGTCCGCACTAATTGATTATTGAGTTGATTGACTAGGGAGAATTTATGAACCCAACGTGCTCGTTTTCTACCGTTAATCCGGCCGCGGCCGATGTTGATTTACTGGTAGTTCCGGTTTACGCCAACGGCGAGTTGGGGCCCGGGGCGGAGGTAGTGGCCGCTGCTTTTGCCGGCGCCATCAGCGACTACATGGCTGCCGCGGGGTTTGCCGGTAAGCCGGGTCAGATTTTGCGAGTTCCCGTTAGTGGCTTGCCGGCGTTGTCGGCGTTGCTGGTTGGAGTGGGTGAACGCGAGAAAGTTAGTGAAGAGATCTTGTGTCGAGCGGCGGCAATAGCGGTGCGGTCGGCTTCGGCGGTTTCGGCCCTGGCCACCACGCTGGCTTTGGCGGGGCCCAAAACTATTTCTGCTGAAGCCGCCGCTTATTCGGTCGCCGAAGGATCGCTATTGGGGGCTTACGAATTTAGGGCTTACAAAACTAGTGGCGCGGATAGCGAATTAAGCCAAGTGGTGTTGTTGGGCACTAAAAGCGCTGAAGTTGCGAACGCATTAAAGCGGGCCCAAGTTGTAGCCGAAGCGGTTATCTGGGCCCGTGATTTAGTTAACGAACCGTCGGGCACAAAAAGCCCCACCGAATTTGCCACCGCGGCTAATCGCTTGCTTTCGAAGCGGGGAGTAAAGGTGACTGTGCTTAATGAAGCCCAAATCCGAGCCCAGAAAATGGGCGGGGTTATTGGAGTGGGACAAGGGTCGGTGCGGCCGCCGCGTTTTGTTAAGGCGGTTTACGAACCGGCGGGGTCTAAAGCGCGCGGCACGCTGGCGCTAGTTGGTAAAGGGGTGGTGTTTGATACCGGTGGTATCTCGATCAAGCCGTCGGACGGTATGGAGACTATGAAAACCGATATGGGCGGCGCGGCGGCGGTGTTGGGAGCAATGGCCACTTTGCGAGCACTAGGAGTTAAACACCGAGTGGTGGCCTACACCCCGATGGTTGAAAATATGCCGAGCGGGAGTGCAATTCGCCCGGGTGATGTTTTAAAAATGCGGAGCGGGAAAACAGTAGAAGTGCTAAATACCGACGCAGAGGGGCGATTGATTTTGGCCGACGCACTTTCGTGGGCTGATGATGACGGAGCCGACGCGATTGTTGATTTGGCCACTCTCACCGGAGCGTGCGTGGTGGCCCTGGGTGAAAAAATCGCTGGCCTTATGGGTAACGACGACGACTGGAGTAAACAAGTACAACAAGCGGCCGATCGAGCGGGAGAGCCAGTGTGGCCGTTGCCGCTGCCGGAGGCGTACCGCGAACAGGTGGTTTCCGAAGTCGCCGATCTGCGTAATATCACCAACACTCGCTGGGGAGGGACGCTGACCGCGGGCTTGTTCTTGGAAGAGTTTGTGGGAGACACTCCGTGGGTTCATCTTGATATTGCCGGTCCGTCGCGGGCTAACTCGCACGACGGGGAAATGACGGCCGGGGGTACCGGTTTTGGTGTGCGCACGTTGGTAGAACTGGCTCGTACTTTTGTTCCTCCGGCTAAAAAAGTTCCGGCTAAAAAAGTTCTGGCTAAAAAAGTCGCGAAGAAGCGGCCTCCAGTTCGCCGGTGAAAATTGGGTGGGCCTTAGGAGCCGCCGTTGGGGTTTTTTTGGTGGCTAATGCCCCAATGAATAGTGGCGCTAGTGGTTATCAAGGCGAGGCGCGGATAGATAGTGGTGCGGTAGTCGTTGATATTGGCGACAATTATTTTTCTCCGAAAACTATTAGCGTTCCCGCCGGAGTTAAAGTGAAGTGGAACAATGTCGGCCGCA
>CAEZYK010000064.1_pt1 | contig 9265 bp, 8 predicted proteins | sample 7265491 | NCBI WGS metagenome assembly CAEZYK01 (sample SAMEA6813932, study PRJEB35770) | freshwater metagenome | biome: Freshwater; feature: Freshwater reservoir; material: water | place: Czech Republic | collected 2017-04-14 | depth 30m m
ATGGTTTCGCTCACCGGCGATGTTGCCACCGGCAAAGCCATTGCCCGCGCCGCGGCCGACACTCTCACTCGAGTGCACCTCGAACTCGGAGGTAAAGCGCCGGTAATTATTTTCGACGACGCCGACATCGAAGCCGTGGTCGCCACCTTGGCCGAAGGAAGTTTTTACAACTCAGGTCAAGACTGCACGGCACCGTGTCGAGTGATCGCCGGCCCCAAGGTCTACGAGCGTTTCGTTGCCAGTTTCACCGAAGCCGCTAAAGGCGTTGAAACCGGTGACCCTCACGACGCCAATGTCGCCATGGGGCCGATGGTTTCGGCCCGACAGCGCGAGCGGGTGGCCGGATTCGTTGAACGAGCACAAAGCGCGGGAGCCGAAGTAACCACGGGCGGACAAGCGATTGACCGGGCGGGCTACTTTTACGAGCCTTCAGTAGTAGTGGGACCCGCGCAAGACTCCGAGATAGTTCAACGAGAAGTGTTCGGGCCAGTAGTAACCGTGCAACGCTTCGCCGACGACGACCAGGCGCTGGCGTGGGCTAACGATGTCGACTACGGACTTGCGGCCAGCGTGTGGACCCGCGACGTAGGCCGAGCCATGAAAATGTCGGCGCTACTCAAATTCGGAACCGTTTGGATTAACGATCATATTCCGATCGTCTCGGAACTTCCTCACGGGGGCTTCAAACAGTCGGGGTACGGAAAAGATATGTCGATTTATGCGATTGAGGCTTACACCGAAATCAAACACGTAATGGTTAAGTGGTGAGTTCACCCTTATCACCGGCGGACGATTACCCGATTCACCAAACCGCAGAGGTAATCCGTCATACCGCAATATCCGATCGCAACTTTTATGATCGCTACTACAACATGATGCACGACTCGACGGGTGAGTTGATGGTGATCATAGGTTTGGGCCAGTACCCCAATCTTTCGGTGCAAGACGCGTTCGTGCTGGTGCGCCAAGGAACAATGCACCGAATCGTGCGGGCCTCGCGAACTTTGGGTAACGACCGCATGGACACCACCGTGGGTCCGTTTTCGTTAGAAGTGTTAGAGGGTTTGCAGCGAGTGCACTATGTCCTAGAACCCAATGAACACGGGGTTTCTTTCGACCTAACTTTTAATGGCGCGGGGCCGGCATTTCTCGAAAACCGCCATTACATCCGACAAATGGAACGAGTGTTGTTTGATACTCAACGCTTTGCCCAGACCGGATTTTGGGAAGGCCATCTCATCGTTGACGATAAACGCACCGAAATTACCGGGCCGAAGTGGCGCGGCACCCGCGACCGTTCGTGGGGTGTGCGCCCAGTAGGTGAGCCCGAACCGGCGGGTATTTTGGCTGACGGCCCCTTGCTCATGAGTATGTGGAACTACGACCCTATTCAGTTTGACGACTACTCGATCGTTTGTATTTGTTCGGAGAGACCTGACGGTTCGCGTGACCTAGAAAACGCAACCCGAATTTGGCACGACCCTGAGAGAGAACCTGAACACCTAGGGAGATCAGAACACGCTCACGAATTCATTTCGGGCACCCGCCGTCTAGCGCGCAGCGTGCTTTCGTTCCCCCACGCACCGGGTGGCCCACTAACTATTACCGCTACCCCGCTGATCGAATCACACATCGCCATCGGAACGGGATATAGCCCCGAGCCAGACTGGAAGCACGGGATGTACCAAGGCGAGTTAGTCGTGCAAGGCGTCGAACTTGATACCGAGGCCGATGCCGATCGGTTCTACGGAATCGTTGACGCCGCGGCGCGTTTCGAAACCAACACCGGCGATGTGGGCTACGGCCTCCACGAGTACATGTTTTTAGGGCCGTTTCCTAAATACAACCTCACCGGTATTCTCGACGGAGCGCCCTAGTTATTTACTCAACAACTCCGGCGCACGGTTAGTCACCATGCGCTTAATGCCCTCTCGCCAGTTGACTTGGGTGGGGCCCAACAAGCCCAACATGCGGTCTCGATTGATTACTACCGATCCAATCGTCTGCTCGCTTTCAACAAATTGAACCGTGAGCCCAGTCAGTTCGCCGATATATTCACACCACTCTTCGAGACTTACCGGGTCGCCACCCCAGTTAACAATGGTGGCGGGTACGCGCGCTGCGGCAATAAGGGCGGGAATGGTGCGCGCGATGTCGTCATCATGAATCGGATTAAACAAGTTAGGACGCTCAGGGTGAACAGTTATTGGGTGACCACCCCGTAAAAACTCTAGGTGCCACGCAGGCCAACCACCGTTGTCCCCGTAAGGAACATTGAGGCGGGCAATAGTGGTCGGGACATTGTGTTCACGTGCCGCAGCGCGAGCTACCACTTCGGCGGATATTTTTGCCAAACTGTAAGTAGGAAACATAACGCGGTGGTTATCCCCCAGTGGATCGGTTTCTAACAACTCGCGAGTAGGACCCACGTGCTGATACACCGCAGTCGACGAGCAGTGCACAAATGCTCGGGGTCGAGTGTGACCAACTAACAACGCTATCGATTCTCCGTTAGCCGCTAAGTCTCGATCCCAATCAGTGTCGGTACCTTTAGCGACGGCAAAGTTGAGCACGTAATCGAAGTCACTCGGCAGATCAGAAAAATCGGTCGTGGCAAGATCGGCCACCACACAACGCACGCCGGCAACTTCGAGTTCGGCTCGAGCAGACTTATCGCGAAATCGGGCCACTCCCCACACCTCATTGTTGGCGGCCAAAGCGAGCGCCAAAGGAAAAGCCACTTGCCCGCTTACACCGGTAATCAAGATTTTTGTCCCCGCTAATTGCGCCATCATCAACCCCTTTTCGACTCAAGTTCGTACCTTATTCGGCCAGTCTTTATGCCCCTTTAGCGCCGGCCCGAGGCGAACGGGCATCATGGCACGGTGGAAGATGCTTCAGTATGGGCCAAACGCGACGCCGATGTGGTGTGGCACGGTTTCACCCAAATGTCGAGCTTTACCGAAAGTTCGCCCATCATGGTCGAATCGGCCACGGGCCATGAGTTAATTGATGTCGACGGCAAGCACTACCTCGACGCCATCTCGTCGCTCTGGGTAAACACTCTCGGCCACCGAGTTCCCGAGCTCGACCAAGCAATACGCGAACAACTCGATCGGGGGGCGCACTCCACCATGCTCGGAAACAGCAATCGCATTGTTACTGAATGCGCCGAAGCGTTGGCCGCAGTGGTGCCGGTTGATGATCCCCACTTCTTATTTGCTTCCGACGGTGCGTCGGCGGTCGAACAAGCACTAAAAATCGCGTTTCAGTACTGGACTAATCAAGGTATCGGTGGTCACACAAAATTTTTAGCGTTCGGTGGGGCGTACCACGGTGACACTATCGGAGCACTGTCGGTAGGTGACGGCGGTTTTGGCACAAATATTTTTGACCCGTTGCGCTTTCCCGTACTAAGGGCGCCGCAGTTATCTGACCCTGCGTGTTTTGATACCGCGATCGCAATGATTGAAGAGCACCACGACTCACTGGCCGCAGTAATTATTGAACCTTTAGTACAGGGCGCCGCGGGAATGCAGATGGCCGGAGCAGAAGAGTTCGCTCGTCTGGGGGTTGCGGCCCGAGCGCACGGCGTACTGCTTATCTGCGATGAAGTAGCCACCGGCTTTGGCCGTACCGGGACTTTGTTTGCCTCCCAACAATGCGCCCTAACTCCGGATTTATTAGTTCTGGGTAAGGGTTTGACGGCGGGCTACATCGCTCAATCGGTCACCGTGGCTAGCGGTCGAGTGTTCGACGCTTTTTTAGGCCCCGACCTTTCAGAAAAAACGCTTTACCACGGTCATTCGTACAGCGGAAACGCGCTCGCGTGCGCAGTGGCTAAACGCCATCTTGAACTCATCGAATCAAAAAATGTTTTGGCCAATGTAAAGGCTCGCTCCGAACAACTCCGGGGTGCGCTCGAGAATAAAATTACGCCTTTGCCCCAAGTGGCCGAATTCAGGCTCTGCGGATTAATGGGGGGAGTCGAACTAGCCAGCCCCGACCCCAGCGAGCGTTGGGGCCGAAGAGTTTGTGCCGCCGCAGTCGCGCGCGGCGTTTTGTTGCGACCCCTCGGTGACGTAGTGGTAATCATGCCCCCGCTTACTATTACCGCTATCGAAATAGAGCGCATCGTTACCACCCTCGCCGAGGCAATAGACGACGCAAACTTATGACTTGGAAGCAGTGGACCGAACAGGAACTAGAAATTGTGCGGGCCGCAGGTCAATGGCGCGCGCCCCGCGACTTCGATGCCGCCGGAGTCGAAGGAAAACTTGGTCCCGACGGTCAACCCGTAGTGGCGTTCGCGTCAAACGACTACCTCGGGCTTACTCAACACCGAGAAGTAATAGCCGCCGCCCATCATGCGCTCGATCGCTGGGGGACGGGCTCGGGCTCGGCCCGGCTCATCGTAGGAACGCGGCCCGTTCATCGCGAACTCGAAGAGGAGTTAGCCGACTGGCGCGAAACCGAAGCGGCCACTGTGTTTCCCACCGGGTTCGCCGCCAACTTAGGGGTACTGGCCACTTTTGCGGATTCAGAAACCTTGGTTGTCTCCGACGAACTAAACCACGCGTCGATCATCGATGGTTGCCGGCTCGCCCGAGCCGATGTAGCCATTGCTCGTCACGGTGACCCCGAACACGTAGACGAACTACTAAAACGCGCCAGTGGCCGCCGAGCGATAGTAGTAACCGACGCGGTATTTTCGATGGACGGCGATTTAGCCCCGTTAAACGAACTGGCCGAAGTTTGTACCCGTAACGGAGCGCTACTAGTAGTTGACGAAGCCCATTCAGTAATAAGCCCTGCGGTTGAATACGGCGAAACTGAGGTTTTGCGCGTGGGAACCCTTTCCAAAACTCTTGGCGCGCTTGGTGGTTTTGTTGCTGGCCCACGGGCGGCGGTAGATCTAATCGTCAATCGGTCTCGGGCTTACATTTTCACTACCGCACCAACTCCCGCCGACATGGCGGCCGCGCTAGCGGCATTGAAAATCGTACGTTCCCAAGAAGGCGATGCCTTGCGAGAGATTTTGCGCAGTCGTGTGCGTCAACTGCAACCTGAGGTTAAAAGTCCGCCGTCGCCCATTATTCCGATTCGGTTTGGCACCGAGCAAGCCACTCTTGGTGCGGCGGCGGAGTTACTCGAACAAGGTTTCCTCGTACCCGCGATTCGGCCCCCGACGGTACCGGTAGGCACATCGCGTCTGCGCATCGCTTTGTCAGCTACGCACAGTGCCGAACAGGTTGACACACTGGCGCGCGCGCTCGTTGCTCTGCGCTCGTGACTCGGCCCCGGCAACTAATTTTCGTAACCGGAACTGCGACTGAGGTCGGAAAAACTTTCGTGGCCGCGGCCACTCTGACGACACTCCGAGAGGCGGGCCTAAAGGTAAGCGCCCGAAAACCATTGCAATCATTCGTTCCCGGGGCGGAGCCGACCGACGGCGAAGTACTGGCGATCGCGACCGGAGAATCCCCCGATCAGGTGAGCGCGCCCGAGTATTCGTACGAACTTCCCCTGGCCCCGCCGATGGCTGCGGCTCGCCTCCAACGAATTATCCCGACTATCGCCGAGTTGGCGGCCCACATCGAATGGCCTGTCGATACCGCAGTAGGACTAGTAGAAGGAGTCGGGGGACCAAGGTCGCCCCTGGCCCAAGACGGTGACAGCGTTGATTTGATTCACACTCTCCAGCCCGATCGAGTGGTAATAGTTTCGGGAGCGGGGCTAGGCGCGATCAATGCGGTGCGATCGACTATTGACGCGCTGGGCGAATGGGAGCCGATAACGGTAGTGCTTAACCGCTACGACGAGAACGACGAACTTCACCAAGAAAACTACCGCTGGCTAGTCAACTTGGGGCTTGACATTGTTTTATCGCCCGACAAATTGGCCGAAAAAATAATCGGTGCCGCCCGCTAACGCCCAATTTGGTCGCGCCAGTGAAAATATTGTCCAACGACAGGTAGATACCAATTACGCAACGAAACCAGCGGGACTTTCGGGAACGGCAACTGCGAAAACGGCGGGGGTGCGATTTCGCCGCTCAACCAACTTGCCGCTTGGTCGCCAAACCAAGTTGCCAGTGCTACTCCGGTTCCGTTACAACCGGTCGCGAAAGCCACCGAACCACCACCAGGAATGGGTGTACGTCCGCAATGGGGCAAGCGATCAAAAGTTATGGCTACATTTCCACCCCACGCGTATTCGAGGTTTGTGCTTACAAGTTGGGGGTGAACACTAAGTAACTTTTGGTAGAGCACGTCTTGGGCCTCAGCCACGGTGGTGGTGGCCAAACTGGTGCGGCCGCCGAAAACCATACGCCCATCAGGCGAAATACGCCAATAAAACAAGAAATTTTTCGTGTCGTAGACCATCCGGCCATTGGGAATACACGAAGCCGCCAACTCGGGATCGAGCACTTCGGTGGCAATAATAAAACTTCCCATGGGCAAAACTCGCTTCGCTAATTCCGGAGCAATCGCGTCGGCGTAAGCGTTGGTAGCCAAGAAAACTTCGTCGGCGTGAATAACCGTCGAGCCGGCTTTTACTTGGTAACCGCCGCGAGAATCTTGGGCGATGCTTGTTACTCTCTTATGGTCAAATATTTGTGCGCCGGCTTTAAGTGCTAAGTCGACTAACGCCGCGTGATACTTCGCGGGCTGTAGTCCACCGGTGCGAGATACTAGTAACCCACCAAAATACTTATCGCTGCCAATTTCGGTTGACAACTCAGAGCGCGATAAAAACTGCGCTTCTTCACCTAAATCGTCGCGCCACTCACTCACTTCTTCTTGAAGGTGGGCGACTTGGCTACGATGATGAGCCAGCAACAAACCGCCGAAGCGATGATAATCACAATCAATATTATTTTCGGCAATAAGGTTTTCGACCAAATTAAACGCCGAAAAAACTGAATCGACCAATTCGCGTCCCAGCGGACCGTAGCGTCGGGCTAACGCACGCGGACCGGATTTGAGTTCGGGGATAACCATTCCTCCGTTGCGAGTACTCGCTCCCGTTCCCAAATCGTCGGCTTCGAGCACCACTACTTGCTTTCCCCGCGCGGCCAAGCCGGTTGCGGCGCGTACCCCGGCGTAACCGGCCCCGACCACCACTACGTCGGCTTCAAGCGGGGGATCGCCCGCCGAAGCCAAGGGAACTTCAACCCCAAAATGCCACAGCACCGAAGGAGAAAAATCGCGCCCCAAAGGCGCTGGCGGTGCTTGACCCATAACCGTCAGCCTAGGGCCTAAACCAGCAAAACATCATAAATCGTGGTCAAGTAAGATTTTTTATGCGAAATACAATGGTTTCATGTTTATAAACGACGGAATCCCTTGCGCTCGGCCATCGGGTGTGGCACCCTTTAGTTATGGCTAAATCAAGCACGGTGATCATCGACGACACCGACAAAGCGCTTTTAGAGGCCCTGCAAAAAGACGGGCGCTTGCCCTACACCAAGCTCGCGGCGCGGGTGGGATTGTCCGAAGCCGCGGTGCGTCAACGCGTCCAGCGACTGATCGAGGGGGGCGTTACTCAGATCGTGGCTATCACCGACCCACTCACCCTCGGCTATCGCCGCATGGCCATGATCGGGATTCGGGTCGAAGGCGATTTGCGCGACACCGCCGCCACTTTGGCCGACTTACCCGAAGTTGACTACGTAGTTATCGTCGGCGGCTCGTTCGATATTTTGGCCGAAGTTATCTGCGAAGATGACCAACACCTGCTGAGCTTGCTTAACGATAAAATCCGTGCCATACCTGGTGTGCGTTCAGTAGAAACATTTACTTACCTTGACCTATACAAACAAACTTACTCATGGGGGACCTAATGGCTAAAAATAAAGATGAAAAGTACGCAAAAAAATTAGACGAGATGGCGCAACGCCACTTGTGGATGCATTTCTCCCGCATGGGTACCTACAGTAAGAAAAAAGCCGTACCGATTATCGCTCGCGGGGAAGGATCTTACGTTTGGGATATACACGGTAAGCAGTATCTTGACGGTTTGTCGGGTTTGTTCACCGCTCAACTTGGCCACGGTCGGGCCGATTTAGCCGACGCGGCGGCCGCTCAAGCCAAGACGCTGGAGTACTGGCCCATCTGGACTTACGCCCACCCAACCGCAATCGAGTTGGCCGCCAAACTGGCCGAACTCGCGCCCGGAAACTTAAACCGAGTGTTCTTTACCTCGGGGGGATCCGAAGCGGTGGAGTCAGCCCTCAAATTGGCTCGTCAGTACCACCGCCTGCGGGGCGACGGCCAGCGCTACAAAGTCATCGCCCGTAAACTCTCTTACCACGGCACCACCATGGGCGCCCTTACCGTAACTGGGTTATCGGCCTACAAGAACGTCTTTGAACCCCTAGTCCCGGGTTCTCATCATGTCGGAAACACCAACCGGTATCGCCACCCGCTGGGTGACGACGAGAAGGCCTTCATGCTTTCGATTACCGACGAAATAGAAGAAGCCATTATTTGGGAAGGACCCGAAAATGTGGCCGCGGTATTTTTAGAGCCAGTGCAAAACGCGGGTGGATGTTTTACCCCACCCGAAGGGTACTTCCAGCGCGTGCGAGAAATCTGCGACAAATACGGAGTGCTATTTATCTCCGACGAAGTCATCTGTGCCTTTGGTCGGCTAGGGACTTGGTTTGGTGCTGAGCGTTTTGACTACCTACCTGACATGATCACTTGCGCTAAAGGGATCACTAGTGGGTACGCACCTCTCGGGGCAGTAATTTGTGGCGATCACATTGCCGAACCGTTCCTTGAAGGTAATAACTCTTTTCTGCACGGGCTTACCTTTGCCGGCCACCCTGTAAGTTGCGCAGTAGCACTCGCGAACTTAGCGGCGATGGAAAACGAAGATATTTTGGGCCACGTTCAGCGCAATGAAGCAGGATTTCGTGAACGCCTCGAGAGTTTGCGCGACATACCCATCGTGGGCGATGTCCGGGGTCGGGGTTATTTCTACGGAATTGAGTTAGTGCGCGACCAGCAGACCAAAGAGACTTTCACCGACGCGGAAGCGGAAGACTTGCTCCGAGGGTTTTTGTCGCCCGCGCTCTACGAAGCCGGACTGATTTGCCGTTCTGATGACCGAGGCGACCCGGTAGTGCAGTTGGCTCCGCCCCTTATCTGCGGAGATAAAGAACTCGACTTCATCGAAGCGACCATGCGTACGGTCTTGACCGAAGCGTGGCGGCGATTTGGCCTCGCCGGAGCAGCCGCGTGAGCACCACTGTCGG
>CAEZYK010000083.1_pt1 | contig 7642 bp, 9 predicted proteins | sample 7265491 | NCBI WGS metagenome assembly CAEZYK01 (sample SAMEA6813932, study PRJEB35770) | freshwater metagenome | biome: Freshwater; feature: Freshwater reservoir; material: water | place: Czech Republic | collected 2017-04-14 | depth 30m m
GAGATCACTACTTTGGCTGGTTCGTTAAATATCAATATCGTTGATCTTCAGATTTCCCATTCCGCCGAAGGTGGCGGGGGAGTTCTGAGTCTGGTTGTCAGCGCATCACAAGCATCGTCCTTAGAGTCCGCCTTAGAGTCCACGGGGCACACTTCGTCTCGCTCTGTCATATCGTGACTACGCACTTAAACTCTGACGCTTTAAGAGTTTCTGGGTGTCATCCCCTGCGAGGTCGGATCCAGATTCCCGGCGACAAGGGCATTACTCATCGAGCACTCATTGCCAGTGCGTTCGCCGAAGGGGAGTCGGTGATAAAGGGCTGCGCTACGGGCCAAGACGTTCTCCACACCCGAAGCGTTCTCCAAGAGTTGGGGGTCGAAATACAAAGCAGTGGGCTTCAATCCATAAGCATCAATGGTCAAGGAGTTCAATCTTTCTCTCCATCACAGTCTGTGCTTGACTGCGGAAATTCGGGGACGACTTTGCGAATGATGACCGGAGTCTTGGCGGCAAGCACTTTTAATAGTGAATTGACCGGTGACGCTTCACTACGTTCTCGACCTATGGGTCGAGTTGTCGACCCGCTTCGCCTGATGGGTGCCAATATCGAATACGGAGAGGTTGCGGGTAACGCTCCTTTGCTCGTTGAGGGGTCTGTCCTTGAGGGGTCAGCAATAGAGATAAGTGTTTCCAGCGGGCAGGTAAAAAGCGCGTGTCTCTTTGCCGGGCTACAGGCCCAAGGAGTTACTGAGATAAACGAGCCGGCTCCTAGCCGTGACCATACCGAGCGACTTTTAGAAGCACTTGGGGCGCCAATCGAACGAGTGAGTGAAACTTGTATTCGTATTAAATCTGGTTCGATAAAACCATTTGAACTCAATGTTCCTGGGGATGCATCTTCGGCAGCATTTTTAATAGTGGCTGCGCTGATAACCCCCGGATCACTTGTAACAATCGAAGAGATGGGCCTCAATCCGTTGCGGATTAGATATATCGAGTTGCTAAAAAATATGGGTGCACAAATCGTGGTCGATAAGACCGATGAGCGTTTGGGTGAGCCGATAGGTTCAGTTCGAGTCGAGTCGAGTCAATTAAAGGGATGCATAATCGAAGCATCGGAAGGAATCATCGATGAAATTCCTATTTTGGCGGTAGCCGCCGCTTTCGCCCAAGGTGAAACCGAGTTTCGACAAGTAGCAGAGTTGAAAGTAAAAGAAAGCGATCGTATATCTACTCTCACTCAAGAACTAGGTCGGCTTGGAGTTGAAGTTGAGTCGGGCAAAGACTCGCTAATTATTAACGGTGGTCAACCTCAACCGGGGCAAGTCTCTAGCCACGGAGATCACCGCCTGGCTTTATCTTTAGCGGTGGCGGCCAACGCTCTGACTGGAGACACGGTAATAGAAGGGTGGTCGGCCGCAGATGTTTCTTATCCTGATTTTGTCGTCGATTTAGATCGTTTGACTGCCGGTCAATAAGTCGTGGTCGACACTCACTCCACCAACTCTTTGAAGATCATCGCTATCGATGGCCCCGCGGGGTCGGGTAAATCGACTGTAGCTCGAGCGTTATCGGATATTTTGGGCCTTAGTGTTCTTGACACTGGGGCCATGTATCGCTCTGTCGCGCTAGTAGCACTTGAAAGCGGTACTTCTCTCGAAGATTTTAAAGAGTGTGCTCGAATCGCTAACGAAATTGAGATCAATCTCGACCACGGCGTACGACTCGGATCGCGCGATATCGAAAAAGAGATCCGGGGCCCCGAAGTTACAGCCGCGGTATCAAAAGTAGCGGCTATACCTGAAGTCCGAGTGGCGTTAGTAGCACGCCAGCGTCAGTGGGCATTAAATCACGGCGGTGGAATCGTCGAAGGCCGTGACATCGGGACGGTGGTTTTCCCTAATGCCACCCTGAAAGTTTTTTTAACTGCCCGCGATTCTGAACGCGCTCGCCGCCGACAAAGCGATGAAGTTGCCGCCCAGCGATCAATTGCTGTTGACGAGGTCGCACAAGAGATTGCTCGTCGAGACCATCTTGATTCGACTAGAGCGGCTTCACCATTAGTGGCCGACCCCGACGCTCTAAGCGTCGATACCAGTGACAACACCGTCAACGAGGTAGTAGCGGAGATACTTCGCCATTATTCCGCTAAGGACGAACAGTGACTTTGTACCAAATTTGGCGAGCAGTTTTGGTGCCCTTAGCGCGAGTGCTTTATCGCATCGAAATAATCGGTGCTGACCAAATCCCAGCCGGAGTTGGCGTGATCTTGGCTCCGACTCATCGCTCAACCGTTGACATTGCCGCAGTAGCGGCCTTGACTCGTCGACAGGTTCGTTTCTTGGCTAAAGACGAGATTTTTTCTACTCGTCTAGGTAATAAAGTTTTTCGATCTCTCGGGGCGATACCAGTCGATCGGGTAGGCACTGACCGCGGAGCCATTCGTTCTGCCCGAGCGGCGATAGAAAACGGTGAAGTGTTGGGAGTCTTCCCCGAAGGAACTCGCCGTACTGGGCCAGAAGTCGCTGACCTAAGTGACGGCTGTGCTTACCTTGCCCTTAAGTTAAGTGTCTCCATTATCCCTATTGGGATAGGCGGAACCGATAATATTCGACCCTCAGGATCGCGCTTTATTCGGTTTCCCAAAGTGGTGGTGGTGGTTGGTTCACCGATCACTACCACCACGAATTCAGAGATAGTGCGCAAATCCGATCTAGCAAATCTTACGACGACCCTGACTCGTTCTTTACAAGATTGTTTTACTGAAGCCGAGCGCCGAGCAAAAAGTTAATTAGTAATCAGATTAAGTCGTGGGATTTCAGCGCCTCATCGGCACTAACAGATCGATCGTCGAGTAGCGATCCGGTCTTTGTCGGCGAGATCTTTTCAAGGTCCGCGACCAGAGATCGCAGTTCGGGCGGCGGTGGAAAATACTCGTCCTCGTTAGTCACAAATACCGATTCCACTCCTTTACTTGGAGCAAGACGATCGATTACTGCCTGTACAAGATCTTCAGGGGCGCTCGCCCCGGCGGTAACACCCACCGTTCGTACTTGACCTAGATCAATCAAGTCGAGTTCATCCGGGCCATCGACGCGCAGCACGCGCTGGCAACCGCACTCTTTAGCTACTTTGACTAAAGCCAATGTGTTGGAAGAGTTGGCGCTACCTATCACCACAACTGCATCAGCAGTCTGGGCAATTTTTCGTAAAGCGGCTTGCCGGTTAGTGGTGGCAAAACAAAGATCGTTGCGGGCCGCAGTCCAAAGGTTAGGAAAATGCTCACGCGCTCTGTCGGCTACTGATTCCCACTCATGCTCAGCCAAAGTAGTTTGGGCAAGCAAAGCTACTTTTTGGGGATCAGCGACCAATTTGTCTACCGAATCCACATCGGCCACATTTTCTACGAGATGAATTGAGTCGGGCGCTACGGCTAGGGTGCCAACTGATTCGTCGTGGCCGTCGTGGCCAACATAAATAATGGTGTAACCCTTGGCTGCCCGTACTCGAGCCTCGTGATGAACTTTTGTAACTAGTGGACATACCGCATTGACTACAAAACGATTCTGATCCTTAGCGGCCTCTACTATTTCGGGCGCACTACCGTGAGCCGAGAGCATGAGTGGGGCACCCGCAGGCACCTCATCAATAGAGTCGACAAAGATCACGCCCAAGTCTTTAAATCGGTCAACAACTAGGCGATTATGAACAATCTCGTGATAGCAGTACACCGGGGAATCAAAAATTTTAACCATCCAAACCAGTGCCTTGATGGCCATCTCGACGCCGGCACAAAACCCGCGCGGATCGGCTAACAAAACCCTTTCCACCCTAAACTCTTGGTTCATATTGCCTAGGTTAGGTCTTGTCGGGTTATCCCGTAGACTTCAAGCTATGGCGATCGCAGCAATTGTTTCAGTCGCGCCATCGTCACCTGCCGATCGGGCAGGCCTTAATCCTGGCGATGAGTTGCTCGGGGTTAACGGTGCTCCCGTGCGCGATGTCATTGAATACCAAAGCGAGGTTGACGGGGCAGTGGTTGAGATTGAGATCCGTCGCGGAGGGTTGGAGAGGTCTTTGATAATTGAAAAAAAAATTGGCGAGCCTTTAGGACTGGTTTTATCAAGCCCAGTTTTTGACCAAGTCCAAACTTGTGATAATCATTGCCCTTTTTGCTTTATCTATCAACTCCCTCCTGGTCTACGTCGGAGCCTGTCGGTAAAAGATGACGATTACCGACTCTCGTTTTTGTACGGAAACTTTACTACTCTCACTCGTTTCACTGAAGCCGATCTCGAGCGAGTAGTAAGCGAAGGACTAAGCCCGCTGTATGTGAGTATTCACGCAACCAACCCGCATGTCCGTTCAGATCTTCTTCGTAATTCTCGCGGGGCAACCAGTTTGCGCTGGTTGCGGGCTTTGTTGGACGCGGGAGTAATCGTGCATGGTCAAATTGTTGTTTGTCCGGGTCTAAATGACGGATTAGTGCTTGAAGAAACGCTTTTGGGGATATACGACGAGTATCCAGAATTAACCAGCGTAGGGGTTGTCCCGGTAGGGATAAGTTCGTTTAACAAAGAAGATCAGTTGCGACCTCACAGTAGCGACGATGCTCGTTTAGTCATCGATACAGTCGAACGCTGGGCGCTCCGTTTCAAAAAGTCGTTTTCTCGATCAACCGTTTATGCCAGTGATGAGTACTACATCTTGGCCGAACGGCCATTTCCAAAAGTTAGTGATTATGAAAATCTAGATCAGCACGAAAACGGAATCGGAATGGCCGCTTCGTTTCAAGTCGAAGTCGGGGAGGCCCTAAAAGAAAAAACTCCAGTAAAGATTCCTGTAAAAACCGGATTTTTCTCTTCCGTCGACGGTGCCCCTGCTACGGGCTATCGTAGCCCTCGATTTTTAGATAAAGGTATCAAATCGTCAACCGGTGATGCGATCGTCATTATTACTAGTGATTACGGAAACAAAATTCTAAGTCCGATGGTTGATATTTTTCGAGATATTGCCGGAAAGCCAGTGCGAGTTCTGCCGGTGCCAAACATCTTTTTTGGCGGCAACATCGCTGCTACCGGACTGCTGACCGGAACCGACATAGCACAAGCACTTATTGGGGAATCACCGAGCAATCGCTACTTACTTTCTGACATTTCGCTATCAAATGGCCAATTTCTTGACGGCACCACTCCGGCCGAGCTCCCGCTCGAAGTTGAAGTGATTGATAACGACGGAGCGGCACTTGTTGCGGCACTTCGATCATGAATAAGCCCGCAGTGGCTATTGTCGGCCGACCCAATGTCGGCAAGTCAACTCTTTTTAATCGCATAATTGGTCGCCGAACCGCAATAGTCCAAGAAGATCCAGGAGTAACTCGCGATCGCAAAACACTCCCAGCCGACTGGAGTGGGAGAGAGTTCTTGGTGGTCGATACCGGCGGGTGGATTGCCCCCAATGCCGCCTCGGGTGAATCTAGAGAGTTGGTTCGTCAAGTAACAGCCCAAACTGAAAGGGCTATCACTGAAGCTGATGTTCTCGTTTGCGTAGTAGACGTGACCGTAGGAGTAACCGACGAAGACGAGGCGGTGGCTCGAATCTTGCGGCGATCAGGCAAGCCAGTCTTATTGGCCGCCAACAAGGTCGACGGCCGTAATCGCGAAATTGATGCTTGGGGCTTTGTTTCTCTTGGGCTGGGTGATCCGTTCCCCGTGTCAGCCAATCACGGCCGAGGAACGGGCGAACTGCTAGATGCGGTGGTCGCGGCAATGCCTGTTCTGGTCGATGTGGACGAATCGGCTGATGACATCTTTTCTGTAGCAATCGCTGGTCGACCAAATGTCGGCAAGTCGACTCTTTTTAACCGCATTATTGGTGATGAACGAGCGGTAGTAGACGATGCTCCTGGTACTACTCGTGATTCGTTAGACACAATTATCGCCACCGAAGACGGGCCGCTTAAATTTATCGATACCGCGGGCATGCGTCGCCAAGTGCGAGTCGAAGAACCAACCGAGTACTACAGCACTTTGCGAGCCTTAGAAGCAGTCGATAAAGCTGATGCCGCCCTTTTAGTAATTGACGCGAGCGAAGGTGTGACCCATCAAGACCAACGATTAGCCGAGAGGCTCGATTTATCGGGCACGGCGGTGGTAGTAGTTCTGAACAAGTGGGATCTTGTTACCGATCCCGAACAGAGAGCGCAAGTTCTCGTCGACGTTGCTGATCGTTTATCGTTTCTTGGTTACGCTCCAGTCCTAAAAGTATCTGCACGTACGGGAAAAAACTTTTCCTCCCTGTTGCCTGCGTTGCGTGACGCCAAGGATGCTTATCATCGCCGTATTCCTACGGCAGAGTTAAATCGTCTCTTGCAAGACGCTCAGGCGCATCACCCACCGCCAGCAGTAAGGCGTCATCACCCTCGCATTCTTTACGCCACTCAAGGAGCCATTGATCCACCAACTTTTACTGTTTTTGCCTCGCATGATCTGCCTGATACTTATGTCCGCTATCTCGAGCGCCGTATTAGGGAAGGGTTCAAATTGGGCCCAACACCGATGAAACTGCGGGTTCGTCGGCGTAACTCTTGAGGTCAATTCAGTGCCTTGGTGTGAAGAATGCGAACGCTTTCTAACTCCGAGCAGCCTTTCGTCTACTCATAGCTGTCCGCGTTGTGGAAACCTGGTTGACCTAACCGACAAGGAAGAGATTGTTGAAACTGAGATTGACCCCATCCCTTGGCATTTTAAAGTCTTACTGGGTCTCGCCGCCCTTTACCTCGGCTATCGAGCGTTTCAGGGCGTGGAATGGGTCATCAATCAACTTTGATAGTTCTGCTCGCGTCTCCGGTATCATCATCGTTCGCTAGTAATACAAGACAAAGCGGGCTGTGGCGCAGCTTGGTTAGCGCGTCGGTCTGGGGGACCGAAGGTCGCGGGTTCGAGTCCCGCCAGCCCGACTGGTTTTTGCTAGCGAGCGTAAAGGATTTAGGTGCAGCAATAGAAGCAAGTGAGTTGGTCGGGAGTTAGAGGAGAGGCGGCGAAATGCGCAAGACTTTGGCCGTAGTGGTGGTGTTTGGTGTGGCGTTGCTCGTTGCTTCACCGGCACAGGCGAAACCAGTGAAGCAACGAGCGGCCAACGCAGCGTTATGTTATGAGACCTATCGGGTTACTTTTGGATCATCAGATAGAACCGAGTCAGAGATCCAAGGGCTTCTCGAACTTACACCCAACAAATGCTTGGCAATCATAAACAGACATGTCGGTTGGCTCAAAGCGCAGTATCCATCGCAGTGGGAAGCAGGGGTGCTTTCCGAGAGAGCGAGAAGGGCGGCTTCCAACAACCTTCTCGGCAGATTCGAGAGAGCGTACGGGGTCACACCAACTCAGATCATCAATGCGCCCGGTTTTGTGCCCTATGACTGAACCACTGCGACAAGGCGAGGCACTGTTCAGCATTGCCGAAGCGGCAACAGCCTGCGGAGTCAGTAAGCGAACCATAAGACGCAGACTCGACGAAGGAACGGGCAGCGAAGATCAAGATCGGTAAAGGCTCGCAGCCCTCACTAGTGTGGTGCTAGACGACGAACTGGGGGACCGAAGGTCGCGGGTTCGAGTCCCGCCAGCCCAACTAAAAAAGGCTA
>CAEZYK010000089.1_pt1 | contig 7434 bp, 7 predicted proteins | sample 7265491 | NCBI WGS metagenome assembly CAEZYK01 (sample SAMEA6813932, study PRJEB35770) | freshwater metagenome | biome: Freshwater; feature: Freshwater reservoir; material: water | place: Czech Republic | collected 2017-04-14 | depth 30m m
AATCCTCTGGGTGAAATTGCGTCGCCGCACTGGGGATGATTTGTTCCCGAGTTCCCTGTTTCCTTCTCTGGTGGTAACGGTTCCGCTAGCTTTGGCCGTATGGGGAACATTTGAACTTCTGGGCCCTCAGTCTCGCGGGGTGACTGCAGTCGTTTTGGTCACTTCAGGCTTAGTTGCTGCGGGGATTTATGTTTTAGGGCTCAGAGTTTTCCGGATCGCTCCTAGTTTGAACCCCGAATACCCCCAAGTCGACTCGGGGGGGGGCTGACCATGAATGTCGTCATCGCTTTGGTGGTCGGGGCAATTACGGCTCAGCTTTTGCGAATAGGAGCAAAGTCAATGCTGGCTCATCCTGGGCTGCAGCGTCATAACGCGGTGGGGAGGCTCTTGCCCACAAGCGGCGGGATCCTCATCGTTTTGTCGGTTCTTGTCGTCGAAGCCGGACGAGTAGTCCTTGGCGCGGTAGGTGTGGGCAACGTTACCGATTTGAGCATTGAGCGCAGTGAAGTCCTTTTTGCGGTGTTCGGTTTTGGTCTCCTCGGTCTACTCGATGACCTCCTTGGCGACAGTTCGGCTACTGGTTTTCGCGGCCATATTGCTCGTCTATTTCACGGGGACATAACTACCGGTTTCTTGAAACTCTTCGGCGGCGCCGGAATCGCAGTGGTCCTGGTAGCCACGCCCGGGTTCGCCACTGGTCGACGCCTGCTGATTGACGCCGTACTGATTGCCTTGGCCGCCAACTTAGGCAACCTCCTCGATCGAGCCCCCGGACGGACGCTCAAGTTTGCTTTGGTGGCCTATATCCCCTTGGCTTTAGTGCTGGGCGACGGGGCAGTGGGGGTGGCTATTGCTCCCGCCATGGGGGCTGCCTTTGGCTTATTCCCCGTGGACGTGCGAGAGCGGCTAATGCTGGGCGACGCGGGCGCCAATGTCATCGGAGCAGTCTTGGGGCTCGGGATAGTGCTGGGCCGGGGCGAGGTGAGTCGCACTACGGCTCTTGTCGTCCTGCTAGTAGCAAACATCGCGGCCGAGGTGGTTTCTTTTAGCAAAGTGATCGAACGAATACCACCACTTCGATGGTTCGATCAGCTCGGTCGCCGCCCACCACCGAGTGACGGTGTCGCTAATCCGCCCCCTTCTTAATCCTCAAGAGCAATACCGAGGGCCTCAAGTTCGTAGTGGTAGTATTTTCTTCCGTGGCCAAACATATTTTTGTAACTGGTGGAGTTGCATCAAGTCTCGGGAAAGGCCTCACCGCTTCATCGCTGGGTCGATTACTGAAGAGCCGAGGACTGCGGGTCACACTACAAAAACTCGATCCTTACATCAATGTCGACCCCGGAACGATGAATCCGTTCCAACACGGTGAAGTTTTCGTTACTGATGACGGCGGTGAAACCGATCTAGACCTCGGTCACTACGAACGCTTTGTCGATGTACCCCTTTCAAAAAAATCTAATGCCACTACCGGTTCGATTTACCAAGAAGTTTTAGCCAAGGAGCGCCGAGGAGCCTACTTGGGACAAACGGTGCAAGTAATTCCGCACATCACCGATGAAATAAAAGATCGCATTCTTCGTTTAGCAGAAGACGATGTCGACATCGTTATCACTGAAGTCGGAGGAACGGTCGGTGACATTGAAATCCTCCCTTTCTTGGAAGCGATTCGTCAGTTCCGTAAAGACGTTGGTCGTGACAATGTTTTTTACATCCACGTAACCTTGGTCCCCTTCATCGGACCGTCAGGCGAACAAAAAACTAAACCAACTCAGCATTCGGTCACTGAGCTTCGCAGCCGCGGCATCCAGCCCGATGTAATTGTTTGCCGATCTGATCGGCCGATACCGACCCGCCTTAAAGAAAAAATCTCACAACTTTGCGATGTTCCTGAAGCCGGGATCGTGTCAGCTATCGACGCTGACAATCTTTACGAAATACCTCTTGTGCTTCACGACGAAGGGCTTGACGAGTACGTGTGTCGGATGCTTTGTATTGAAAACACTGAAGCCGATCTAACCGAATGGCGCTCGTTAGTAACTCGCGTACGGGCCGCTAAAAATCCTGTGCGTATTGGTCTGGTAGGAAAGTACGTAAATCTTCCCGACGCCTACCTTTCAGTTGCCGAGGCGTTACGCCACGGTGGTTACGACTGCGGTGCACGCGTAGACATCGACTGGATTGCCTCCGATGACGCCGAAGGCTTGCTTGCCGAAGGTCGACTGCACGAACTTGACGGAATCGTCGTCCCGGGTGGATTCGGTTTTCGAGGGATCGAAGGAAAAATCGCCGCCGTGGGGTATGCCCGCGAAAACGACATCCCCTTTCTCGGTCTTTGTCTAGGAATGCAGTGCGCGGTAGTTGAATTTGCCCGCAATGTTTGCGATCTAGCTGGAGCCAACTCCAGCGAATTCGACCCTCACACCCCGCATCCAGTAATCGATCTAATGGATGAGCAACGAGACGTCATTGACATGGGCGGGACGATGCGATTGGGTATTTATCCCGCTCGACTTGAACCTGGCTCTATCGTCTCGGCGGCCTACGGCGAAGAGGTGATCTACGAACGCCATCGGCATCGTTATGAAGTAAGCAATAAGCACCGGCCCCGGTTAGAGGAGATGGGATTGGTGTGCTCCGGAACATCTCCCGACGGTCGACTGGTGGAGTTTGTTGAATTGCCGACAGATAAACACCCGTTCTTCGTCGCCACCCAAGCCCACCCTGAATTTAAAAGCCGCCCCGATCGCCCTCACCCGCTGTTCGCCGCTTTTGTAAAAGCAGCATCGGAGCGAGCCGAAGGACGAGCCCCGCGATTACCGATTGAGTCAGTTGAGCCAGTCACGGCTTAACGCTTTCGAGGCTAAACCTCGCCGCGTAAGGCCCGAGATTTTTCGAAAATGACGGGTAGACGAAATTGAAAGCGACTACTCCCAGCGAGGCCATTAGCGAACACGCTTCGCACCTCGCGGTAGAACGCGGCCTGCGTCCAAATACCCTCTTGGCCTATAAGCGAGATTTAGATGCGTACCTAGATTTTTTACGCCGACACAAAATTGACGACATAAATGCTGTAGACGAGAGTCTGGTTAACGAGTATTTATCTATTCGTCTTAGCCACATAAGCGAAGACGGGGAGTCGCCTGCTCCGGCCACGGTGGCTCGAGCATTGGTTTCAGTCAGATCTTTGCATCGATTTTGTGTTGATGAAGAATTAGCTCAGTCTGACCCAACCGACTCTCTGCAGGCGCCCCGAGTTCCCATGGGTATTCCTAAAGCACTTAGCGAGTCTGAAGTCGTGACTTTGCTTGATGCCGTGACGGGACAAAGTCCTCGCAATCTTCGTGATCGCGCGATTTTAGAAACGCTTTACGGGTCGGGTTGTCGAATATCTGAATTAGTGGGCATTGATCGATCGGATATTGACTTAGAAGCTGGTCTGGTTCGCGTGTTTGGTAAAGGGGCGAAGGAGAGAGTGGTGCCTATCGGCCAACTCGCTCGCGATGCGATCAGTCAGTATCTCATTAATGGCCGCTCCGAATTAGAAGGAATCCGAGGAGATAAAGAAGCGGTATTCCTTAATGCTCGTGGCGGTCGCTTGACTCGACAGGGATGCTGGGGAATCGTGCGTGACGGGGCTCAACGCTCGGGGCTCAACGCTCGCATCTATCCTCACGTTCTTCGTCATTCGTGTGCTACCCATCTTCTTGATCACGGCGCCGACATACGGGTGGTGCAGGAGTTGTTGGGTCACGCCAGCATCTCGACTACTCAGATATATACCAAAGTTTCGCCCGAACGCTTACGAGGGGCGTACGACGCTGCCCATCCTCGCTCACGCGTGGTCCATTAGGTTTGGTTACGAGACTTAAATGAAACGTATTTACCACTTAGCCAAGCGCTTCTTTGGCGCGTTGTCCGATCAAGAGATTTCTTCTGAAGATCGTCAATGGGTCGAAAGTCATCTAGGGGTTGGCGAATTTGCCCTGTGGGGTCGAATGCCTAATCACGATCAGCGACACGCGGTGGCCGTATCTCGCCGAGTCGAGTCAGCCTTACTCGCAAGTAATAACAGCCCCGAAAGCTCAACTGATTGGATTGAAGTATCACTCATGCACGACGTAGGGAAATTGCCATCACGATTAAGCGTGTTGGGGAGAGCCAAACGCCACGATCATGTGGGGCGTCGCAAAAAAACTTGGAATTCCAAGTTCTCGCCTGGGACACCGGGTCGATTTGTACGTAAATCACAGCTCTATTGGTGCCGCCCTGATCATTGAGGCCGGGGGGAGCACCGCGGCTAGCGATTGGGCTCGTGATCATCATCGCCACGACGACAAAGCCTTAGTAGTTAGTGAAATGATTCCCGCCCAGATAGTCCAGATATTGAGCGCGGCCGACGATGATTAACGATAATTTACGGAGCCAGCAGTCCCGCTCGCTCTCGAACCCGCTCTATGACGGGAGACGAAAGCGAGCGGGCTCTTTCAGCCCCTTGGTTTAATTGCCCCGAAACGTATTTCAAGTCAGAAGATAAATCGGCGTAGCGCTCTTGGATCGGAGACAAACAGGCGATTATCGCGTCCGCAGTCGCATCTTTTAGTGAACCGTAGCCACTTGATTCATATTCACTAACAACTGCTTCTATAGATTGCTCGGTGGTAACGGCCAACAGCGTAAGCAAGTTCGCCAACCCCGGCTTGGTGTCAGGGTTGAATTCAATGTGATTATCAGAATCGGTAACGGCAGAGCGAATGCGCTTGCGGATGGTTTCCGGGGAATCGAGTAATCCAATTATTCCTTGGGGCGACGAATTCGATTTTGACATTTTTATAGTGGGGTCTTGTAAATCCATAACTCGTGCCCCTAAGGGAGGAACGGTGGCCTTTGGCACAGTGAACGTCTCGCCAAAACGATTGTTGAAGCGCAGCGCGATATCGCGTGCCAACTCAAGGTGTTGCCGCTGGTCATCACCCACGGGGACTTGGTCGGTATCGTAAGCCAAAATATCGGCGGCCATAAGTACTGGGTAGGCGAATAGCCCTACCGTCACAGAACTCCCAGATTGACCCTTATCTTTAAATTGTGTCATCCGATTTAATTCGCCAAACGTTGCCGTGCAATTTAATATCCATGCCAACTCAGTGTGAGCCGGTACTTGGCTTTGCACGAAAAGCGTGCATCGAGCCGGGTCAAGTCCTGAGGCGAGTAAGAGCGTGGCGGTGGTCTGGGTTCGAGTGGTTAATTCTTTAGGCTCATAAGAAGCCGTCATAGCGTGAAGGTCGACTACGCAGTAAAGGGCTTCGTGGGAGTCTTGGTCGACTACCCACTGGCGTACCGCCCCTAGGTAATTACCGAGATGGAGGTCTCCGGTAGGCTGAATTCCACTGAATACTCGGGCCATGCTTTACACGCTAGGTCGCCCAAGCCTCTTCGTGGCGGTTGGCACCAATTTTGTCGATCTGTCCGGTACCCTCGCTCTATGGGGTACGAGGTAAACACCGGCGTATATGAGGGCCCTTTTGACCTCCTCTTGCGGCTGATTTTGAAGCAAGAAGTCGATCTGTGGGAGGTGTCGTTGGTTGGGATCGTCGACGCCTACCTCGCGGAGCTGAACCGGATGGAAACTACCGATCTCGAAGTAAGCACAGAATTTTTGCTCATAGCGGCGACCTTGGTGGAGTTGAAAACTCGGCGATTGTTGCCTAGCGAGAGTGATCCCGACCTCGACGAAGAATTGCTGCGCTTCGAAACCCGAGATCTTTTATTGGCGCGTCTTTTGGAGTGCAAAACCTTTCAAGACGCGTCTCGGACTATTTCTTTAATGCTGGCTCGAGCGTCACAAAGCGTTGCTCGACAATTCGGACCCGAAGAACCGTATCGATCCTTAGTCCCTGACCCTCTCGAGCGAGTCCGGCCTTCTCGGCTGCGAGACGCAGCCATAAAAGCCTTAACGCCTAAACCGAGTGAGTTCGTTAACACTGAACACATCGCCCCTATTCGAGTCAGCGTGGCCGAGGCGTCAGAATTGTTGCTTGAGCGCATTCCCGAGAGAGGAGTAATTTCGTTTCGAGAGTTAGCGTCTGATGCACCAACGCGCATTGACGCCATAGTCCGTTTTCTTGCCGTGCTTGAGTTGTTTAAGCAAGGATTTATAGAAATTGATCAAATTGGAACCTTTGGTCTCATCTCGGTTTCTCGCACTGACCGCGAAGCAAATCTCGATTCAATGAGCATGGCCGATTGGGAGTCGAATTGAGTATGAATACATCTGACTCATGGCCTGAACGGGAGCCGTCTTCACCGGAGCAACGAGAAGCCAACCCAATATTTGCTGGTGATGAAGATGTGGTTGATCTCGACTCGGAGTCACGACGAGCCATAGAGGCTGTTCTTATGGCCGCTACTGAACCGGTCGAACCTAGCGTTCTCGCTCAGTTAGTAGAGATATCAAGTGTTCGAGTAGAAGAATTATGCGACGACTTGGCTAATGACTATGAATCCAGTCAAAGGGGATTCGTTCTCGCCCGAGTAGCCGGAGGGTACCGTTTTCAAACTGACCCCAGCATGGCTCCTTACGTTGAACGCTTTGTTCTTGAAGCACAACACGTGCGGCTATCCGGCGCCGCTTTAGAAACTTTGGCCATCGTGGCCTACAAACAGCCCATCTCGCGTGGTCAAATATCAGCTATTCGTGGCGTGAACGTCGAGGCGACACTGCAGACTTTGGTCGCAAGAGGCTACATTTCCGAAACTGGCCGAGATCCTGGCCCCGGTCTTGCCTTGCTTTACAGCACCACCCAAATGTTTCTCGAGCATCTTGGGCTAAACGATTTATCCGACTTGCCTCCGTTAGGGGATTTTGTTCCTCCCGCGGAAATCGTTGAAGTTTTAGAAAACAGTTTGCGCATGACCGGTGACTTGACCGCGTCGGCTGGGGATGAGTCGGCTGAGGGGCAGTGAGCGAGATATTTCCGACTGGTCAGCCCCACAAAGAATCTGAACCGGTTCGAGTGCAAAAACTTCTCGCCCGAGCAGGATTCGGTTCGCGGCGACACTGCGACAATCTCATTGCTGAGGGTCGAGTGCAGTGCAACGGTGAACTCGTTATTCTGGGCGATCGCGCCAACCCTCTCACCGACTCGCTTTCGGTCGACGATATCCCCGTCCCCACTCAACCCGATCGGGTTTATGTGTTGCTGTACAAGCCTTCAGGAGTCGTAACTACTGCTAACGATCCGCACGGGCGTCCCACCGTCATGGGGCTTGTCCCTAGTGAACCCCGGCTTTTCCCCGTCGGACGATTAGACATGGAAACCGAAGGACTTTTGATCGCGACTAACGATGGAAAGCTCGCTGAGCTTATGACTCATCCTCGGCATGGGGTTTGGAAGTCCTACGTATTAGAAATTGCCGGCATGGTGAACGAATCCA
>CAEZYK010000096.1_pt1 | contig 6583 bp, 8 predicted proteins | sample 7265491 | NCBI WGS metagenome assembly CAEZYK01 (sample SAMEA6813932, study PRJEB35770) | freshwater metagenome | biome: Freshwater; feature: Freshwater reservoir; material: water | place: Czech Republic | collected 2017-04-14 | depth 30m m
GGTATGCACCATGAATTCCAAAAGTTAACAATCACCGCTTTACCTAACAATGTGTTGGTATCAACTGCTGTGCCGTCAAGGGCTCGCAGCGATAACTCGGGGGCGGGTTGTCCAACTAGCTGACTTTTAGTCGCGGCGATACGGGGGTCGTTTCCTACCTGCATCGCCAAGACAATCCCTAATCCGACGACCACCGCACCAACTGACAGTGCTATCCAACGGGCAGAGTATTTCATGCCGATATTGTTTCTCGTTTGCTATCAGGGTCTTTATCGACAATGACTGAGCGTCGGCGTTTAGGCAAAATCGCCAAAGTCGCGCCGATTGCTATTACGCCTCCACCAATCCAAAGCCAAAGAACCATGGGTTTTATCGCGATGCCCAAAGTGGCCTTCCGGCCATTAGCCGGCGACGAAATTAGCGTCAGATATACATCTGCTCGTAAACCTGTACGCACTGACGGAGTGCCGATAGCGCTCGTGGCGTTGGGGAAAATATTTACTGCGGGAGCATAAACCCCTAGATTCTTATCTCCCCGCATGATGCGAACGCGTGCCTTGACTACTCGTTTTTGAGGTGAGACATCAACCCGAGTCCCTAAGTAGGTGAATCGATAATCATTGAGTACGGCAGACTCGCCTCTGCTTAGTCGAACTTCGGCCTTAGTTGAATAAGCAGCAGAAACCGCCAACGCCATAGCGATAATGATCACTCCGGTGTGAACCACTAGCCCACCGTAAAATCTAGGATTAGTACGAAATAAACTCCCCGCGGCTCGCAGCGAACCTTTGCTTGATCGCTCCGCGCGTGCTCCTACTACTACTTGACGGACTATTCCGGCCAATGCGAACACACCTAAGCCGATAACTATAAGAACAGTTAGATCGCGAACTCCCAAGATTAACGCCCCAAGCATGGCTAACCCGGCTAGCCAGGCGGGAATAAGAAGTCGGCGGCGCAGGACTTCGCTACTTGCCGCGCGCCAAGGAAGGGCGGGCGCCGCGGCCATCAGGAATAACAAAGCTAAACCAATAGGTGTGGTCATGCGATTGAAATATGGACTCCCTACCGAAAGTTGTTGACCTCGCAAAGCTTCGGCGAGCAAGGGGTAGACCGTTCCCAATAGAACTACAAAGGCCAACGCGGCAAAAAGGAGATTGTTAGCCAAGAATGCCGCCTCGCGCGAAAACGGAGAATCGATACTCCCAGGAGTGCGTAATTTATCGCCTCGCCAAGCGATAAGACCGATACTCGTCACCGCCGTAATCGCTAAAAACGCCAGTAACCAAGGCCCGATTCCTGATTCAGTAAATGAGTGAACTGAATTTATAATTCCGGAACGAGTTAAGAACGTTCCTAAAATTGTCAAACAAAAAGTGGCAACAATTAAAGAAATGTTCCATACCCGCAACATTCCGCGACGCTCTTGAACCATTACCGAGTGAATAAACGCTGTTCCGGTTAGCCACGGAAGCAATGAGGCATTCTCAACTGGGTCCCAGGCCCAATATCCACCCCAGCCCAGCACTTCGTAACTCCACCATGCGCCCAGCATTACCCCGATGGTCAAGAAAGTCCACGCAACAATCGTGGTTCTGCGCACATCGCTTAGCCACCCTTCACCGAAGCGACCAGTTATTAATGCCGCGAGCGCGAACATGAACGGAACCGTGAATCCCACGTAGCCGAGATAGAGCATCGGCGGATGGAAAGCCATAAGGGGGTGATTTTGTAACAACGGGTTAGGGCCTTGTCCGTCAAGTGGTGCGGAAGCGAGTTTGATAAACGGATTAGCAGGGCCCAGAACCAAAGCAAAGAAAAATAGCGCTACTACCAAACCAATGAGTGTGGCCCAAGCCACTAATGGATCGGCGGTACGGTGGCGAAACTGCCACGCAGTGACGGCTAAGTAGCCACCGAGAACTACAAGCCACAACAAAATAGAGCCCTCGAGCGCGGCCCATAGCCCAGTAATACTAAATAGCAATGGAGTGCCCGAGGCGTTATTTTGCGCTACGTAGCGAAGAGAAAAGTCGTGGGTTACGAGAGCCCACTCCATGACCCCCGCCGCCAAAACGGCGGCTATCAATACTCCGAATACAAATCGACGGCCAATGACCAAAAAGGAGTCATTTTTTTGAATAATGCCCCGAGCCAGAAAAACAATGCCCAGAGCAGCCGAACTTGCTCCCAACGCCAAGGCAAGAACGCCTAGTTCAGCTTTCACGAAATACTGGGGGCTTTATCGGTATCTACTTTTGGCGGCTGATACTCATTACCGTGACGGATCATTATCCGATCAGAATCAAAATTCTTTCCGCCGCCCCAAGCACCTTCACACACCACCGGAGCATCTGCTTTAAACAACTCCGGTGGATCTCCCCGATGGATGACATTCACCGTCGTCTTTCCGTCAGTTATGTCAAAGTCAACACCTTTTTTAGTTTCAGTTACGCTCCCAGGAACAACCGCTCCCGCGATACGCAAACGGCTATCGCCTTGTGCACTCCTACTATCCACCGCCTCAGTGACCGTGCGGTAATAAACCACATTTCCCGAAAGAACAACGCCCAAAATAATGACCGCGACAACTGCTACCGCGCAGAGCCCGACCGCAAAAATTGACCGCCGGCGTTTGCGTTCCATTACGAAGTCTCTTCTTTATTCTCAAGCCGCCGAATGCGCATAGTTAACCTCAACCAATAAGCGCCTAACACTAAAAAAGTGATTCCCCAGCCCGCAGCTACGTAGCCCACGTCAGTCATTGACTCAACTCCGGATTAACCGACCGGCCCATAGTCGCCGGACCAGGAGTACCCGCTCCTGCTTGCCGTTCAGCAATAGCAGTGGCCAGTTCGTGCTCTTCCATATTTTCTTCAAGTGCAGCAAGGCGATAGCGCCGGTCGAGCAGATAGACGTAAAGCAAAGTAAAGGCCAGCGCTCCTAGCCATAGCGTCAAGGCCATTACTCCGGTGATGTTGGCTTTTAGGGAAGGATCAAAAACGCTGGCTTGCTGATGCAGTGTTCGCCACCACTCCACCGAAAAGTGCACGATAGGCACGTCGGCAAAAGCAATTAAAGCCGCGATAGCGCTGCGCTTAGCTCGAGCATCCGGCGCTGCGGGCACTCGACGCAGAGCCAAATAACCAACGTAAAGAAAAAATAAAACTGCAGTAGTAACTAACCGCGCGTCCCACGCCCACCAGACTCCCCATATTGGGCGACCCCAGAGCGATCCAAGGATAAGGGTGAGAGCGGTGAACAAAACTCCGATCTCGGCTGAAGCTCCGGCCACTCGATCCCACACCATTGCTCGAGTGCGAGGCCAGAGCCAAAGCGCCGAAGCAACCGCGGTGACCATAAAGGCGAGATAGGCGACCCAAGCGGTAGGGACGTGGAGGTACATCAAACGCTGGGCGTCACCTTGTATTGAATCAGGTGGTGCGCCCCAGAGGCCAAACAATGCCAGCGCAATTAGAGCGACAATCGTGGCCCAACCTAAAGCCCGTCGTACTGCGGGTTTAAATAAAATCACGATTCCTCCAACAAAGAGCCGAAACTCAGCATTCCTATTGCGGTAAACAACAATGTTGATACAAACAAAATACCAATCCACGGCCAACCGTCAGAGATAGAGCCATCTATTCCAATTTCCCACGCACGCGTTGCTCCCAAAAGAATGGGGGCGGCAACCGGCAACAATAAAACTGGAACGAGTGTCTCTCGTACTCGCAATCCCGAGGCCAACACCCCGTAAAGAGTACCGATAGAAGCCAGCCCAATGGTCGCGACCAATGCGGCCAGGATCAAGAAGCCAACCGAGGCAACACTTACGTTAAAAAGCACAATCACGCCAACGGTAAGAACTACTTCGAGCAAAGCAAGCTCAACCGCGATAGCAGCGGCCTTGCCTAAAAATATCGCAGAAGGGTCAAGGCCGGACAGTCGCAAGGCATCGCTGGCGCCGTTGGCAGATTCAATTGAATACGCGCGCGATATCGCCAATAAAAGCGCAAGCAAAATAGTGATCCAAAATAACCCGGGCGCCACTCGGGCCAATATCCCGCGGTCAGGATCAAGCGCAAATGCGAATAGCACCAAAGTAATTAGCCCAAAAGGAATAATCTGGCGAATAGTTACCCGCGATCGAGCCTCAATTCGCAAATCTTTACCAGCCATAAGGCTGGCCTCTTGTATGAGATTCATGCCTCCACCGGTTTCACTGGTTCAGTCTCGCCTGCTGGCACCGGAAGGGTCTTACCGGACTGAAGCTCAATCTCTCGATCGGCTAGTGCCCGACTGCGATCTATCTCATGAGAGGCCAGAATCACGGTTCTCCCTTTGGCAGCCGCATCTCGTAGCACTTCGTCGAGAATTTCTCGACCGTCGGCATCGAGACCCGCGTGGGGCTCATCGAGCAACAAGAGTCGGGGAGAAACCGCCAATGCTTTAGCAATTGAAAGCCTTCGTCGTTGGCCAGCCGACAGTTTGCCATGCAGAGTGTCGGCCAAACGACCTAGCCCTAGTTGATCTAGCGCGTCATCGGCTACGGATGTGGGCTGCGAACGAGAACGAGTGAAGAAATAAAGATTTTCTCGCACCGTAAGTTCGTCGTAGCAGCCAGTTTCGTGAGCAACCAGTGCGACTTCATCTCGATGGGCACGACAATTGATCCGAAGATTTTTTCCCAAAACGATTACTTCACCCGAAAATGCTGGGACTAAACCCGCGATCAGGCGCAAAAGGGTGGTCTTGCCTGCACCGTTGCCACCAGAAAGTAAAACTACTTCGCCTTCGCTTACCTCAAGATTTACGTCCGTAAGAGCGGGAAAGCGGTCGATTAAACAAACTACTGAACGAAGAGAAACTGAAGACACTGGCAAGCTCATTACTTAGAAACCGCGAAACTTAGGCACCCGTTTTTCTGAAAATGCTGCCAGGCCCTCTCGTAAATCTTCACTAGAAAAAGCCTCTGTTTCGCGCTCTTTTAATGCTGCGATTGCTTTCGGATCAAGTTGGTTGGTGGACTCAATGATACCTATTGCGTACTTATTACTACGAACGCTCAGTGGAGCGAGAGCGGCCACCTCAACCGCTAAGGCCGTTGCTGCTTCTAAAGCATTACTGGCTCTGCGCTGTACCAGGCCGCACCGTTCGGCTTCATCGATATTTAGAGTACGGGCGGTCAGCAAAATGTCGCGGGCGGCCGCTGATCCGACTACCCGCATTAAACGTTGAGTATTAGCGGCGCTGATAACAACCCCCAGCCGAGCGGCCGGAATACCAAATACTGCGTTATCGGAGACAACCCGCAAATCGCAAGCCACCGCTAGTTGCATTCCAGCACCCAGAGCAGTTCCGTTTATCGCGGCGATGACTGGGGTGGGGTAAGTAACGATTTCATCGAGCAGGGCTTCGAAAGCTGGACGAAAAGTATCGCCGCCGCCGGGTTCAAGACCACCCACATCTTGAGAGCGTTGGCCTAAATCGGCGCCCGCACAAAAAGAGCGATCTCCAGTACTGCCAATTACTACTGCGCCCAGATCAGGATTTTTAATTAAACAATCACGCAACTCATCACAGAGAGCGGCATCAAGAGCATTGCGGCGTTCGGGGCGGTCGATAAGGGCGACGCCAATTGATCCTTGCGTTTTCCATAAGATGGGCACGATCAGGACTCGTCAATCAATGCAATCAGAGAGCCTTCGGTAACCGAACTTCCAGGTTCGACATGGATTTCTCGCACTACTCCTGGTACTTCGGTAATAACCACCACCTCACCGTTACTAGAGTCGAGAATAACGAGAGCGTCGAGTTCGGCCACCATCTGACCTTCATCGACCAATAGCTCAATTACCGTTGCCGGCGATCCGGCCCGAATGGCGTGCACGGCGAATCAGCGTAGTAGTAACGCCGGTCGGCTGATTAAGACAGTTGATCTATCACCAATTCAATGGCTATCCACCGAATCAGGTAGGCCATCAAACATGGCCAGCATCACTGCACCAAGAGCCAACTCTTCATCAATTGGTTCGGATTCAGGCCGATGACGGCGCCAAAGCACCCCTAGAGAGATACCAATCAATGTCGCCGATGCCACCACGATCGCGACGGTGGGCCCAGCAGTAACCCACAAAACTCCGATCAACCCTCCCGCGAGGGGTATCAATATCTCCAGCGCAACAATTCCGCTGACGAGAGCAGAGTCGGGCCGGCGCCAAGCGGGCCAACTTGAACCCAAACGAGCCAGCACCGCCAACGCGACAACGATTAATGCCGAAACGAAAGCAGCCAGTAGACCTAAGAGAACACCCAAAACAGAAATATCGAAAGCGCGAGTAACAACCGCGCCAACAACTCCCGCCATGATTGTCGCCCCAAAACGAACCGTCAGCAGAAACCAGTTTTGCCGAATAGCCGCCAACCCCGTAGGGGCGGAGATAACAAAAACATCGAGCAGCACCAACAGAGATACCAGTGCCGCGATTCCCACCCAAGGGCTAACCGTAAGCATTGCCACTCCACAGAGTGCTCCCGCAAAACCAAATATCAGCATCGCCGAGTCAGAGCGGATAAGTAGCCA
>CAEZYK010000098.1_pt1 | contig 6461 bp, 7 predicted proteins | sample 7265491 | NCBI WGS metagenome assembly CAEZYK01 (sample SAMEA6813932, study PRJEB35770) | freshwater metagenome | biome: Freshwater; feature: Freshwater reservoir; material: water | place: Czech Republic | collected 2017-04-14 | depth 30m m
AGGCACGACGGCTAAGGCGACGGTGAACGATCTATGCGCTCTATGTCTCGTTCGAGTTCGGCCATTTGTTCTTCCAGTGCCTTGAGCGCTACGAGATCGGGATCGACCTCGGTCGCGGGCTCGGGTTGATTAGGGGTGGGAGTGGCTTCGGGAGTTTCCATAAACATAAAGCGTAGGCCAGACGGCGATTATTTAGATGCACTCACAAGAAAATCGACCTTAGTGCTTCGGCGTAAGCGATTGGCTAAAAATGCATGAGCGACGGCGACGGCGACGAGAGTTGCCAGCCCAGAAATCACATTGATCTCGGGCACGACCCAAACGATAAAAGTGAGTATCGCCACCGTTGCGGCGGTCGCACTTCGCAAGTAAAAAAGCGGGCCGGTGGGATAACGCCGAGTGCAGACCCCTAAAAACGCCAGCGCCAAATAAAGCAGGGCAAGTAAAAACCCGATGGACAAAATAGCTTCGGCGGGGGCTCGGCCAAGGGGATCGACCGAAACCAGTGTGGCCACTCCAATGGCAATGCCGGCGATGCTCATCTGCAGCAAGAGGTGCAGATTGACCCAGTAAGCAAACCGGCCGGGGGCGATTCCAGAGTCGGGGACGTCTTCAAAATAACTTGCCCAGATCGCAAATATCAAAATGAACTGAAGAATTAGAGCGGTTAAGTCGATAGTGGTGTCGGCGGAGTTTCCGACTGATGTCGCGACCTTAATAAAATTCTCACCACACATAATTATGGTAAGAGCACCAAAACGCTCAACTACATGGCGTTCGTCGAGGGGAGCAAACCGGCCGAAATAATTAGATTGCATAATCGTGGGAGCCATGATCGTTAATAATCCGATGATCCAAATAGTTTCTCGAATTCCATTCGGAGTGAAACCCGATACAATAAAAATCAAAGCGGCGATCAGCGCGTAGATTGAGTAGTTACGCGCGTAGGAAGCCAGATCGCTTTTTTGACGCGAGACCCGCCAATACATGAGCGCGACTGTGGTCACTAGCCCCGCGTAAGTGAGCGACCGCAAAGCAAAATCACGAACAAGGCCTTCGCTTATTTCCACCGAAAAGACCGCGATGAGCAGCATTTGGGTGAGCACCAGCGCCCGCTGAGTAAAATCGTGGATCTTAAATCGGTTGGTGAACATCGTGGTCGAAACCCAGATGCACCAGATCGCGATGAAACTAACTACTACTCGCCCGATGTCTCCCCAATCGTCGAGATGAGAAACAGTAGAACTAAACACCAGTACTGCGGCGACGAAAACGAGGTCATAAAACAGTTCGAGCCAAGCCAAGACTGGGATCGATGGGTAAGCCGCGAGCGGTTCGTTGTGGTCGGACGGGCTCATCTAGTCAGGCTACTTCTAGGTCAAAAAGTTTGTTAGGAGGTCAGTTGCCCCGAGCTCGGTAACTGTGAGCCCTTTGGGTTAAACGATCGGCTTCGACCACGCTTACTTCTTCGGCCAAATTTTCTAGTACCGCAGCGGCTTCGGAGAACCTCCCGAGATCGGACAACATACTGGCCGCCGCGACCCGTTCAGGAACGCTGAGTCCCGGGATTAGTAGACGCAGGCGCACGACCCACAGCACCGACGGGGCCGAACCGACGGCTAAATAGGCAGCAATAAGATTAGCCAGCACGCGAGCCAATATCGCTCGGGTAGACACAGGCGCGAGATACTCAGAAGAAAACTTCGCTCCACCACGAACGGCGGCAAACTTTTGTTTTACCCCCTCAACATCAAGAACGCGACCGCCAGAAAACGGATCATAAAAATTATCCGAACTATCGCCCACTAAAAAATGGCCGGGCAGGCCAATGCCTACTAGTTCAATACCGGCCCGCCGTCCCACCTCCATCATCAAAATACTCAGAGTGATTGGTATCCCAAGACCACGGTCAATGACTACATCGAGAAACGAATTACGAACATCGGAATAATTGTCTTGGTTGCCCAAAAATTTTCCCGAGCCGAATAATTGCTGGGCCAACGCAGCCGCATTTACTGGAGCGAGTTGGGCTAACTCGTCGAGCCGGGTCAACACCGAGGCTTCGTCGACCCGGTGGTCGTGGGCGGCGATGCTTAACGCGGCTAAATCCAACGGGATTTCTCCGTCGGGGCGGGTTACGAATTCTTCGAACTGCTCGGTGGCTTCCACCGCGCTGACGGTACACTCAATTGCATGAGAACCGATCTCACTCAGCCGGCCGAGGACCGACTTCGGGGTAAAAACCAGCGATTTACGGGAAAGCGGGCCGCGCTCGTAGAGGCATTGGCCGCAGCCGGACGGCCGCTAACGATCCCGCAGATCCTCGAACTCAAGCCGGCTCTGGCCCAGAGCAGCGTCTACCGCAACCTGCAAATTTTGGAACGGGCCGGAGTGGTGCAGCGCATAGTCACCACCGACGAACACGCGCGCTTTGAATTAGCCGACGAACTAACCGGCAATCACCATCATCACGTGGTGTGCACAGTGTGCGGAAACGTGGAAGACGTTCCCGCTATGGACGGAGTTGAAGCGTCTCTCCACGCGGCCATCGATCAGATCGATCGCGCTACTGGATTCACAACCGAACAGCACCGCGTCGACCTCCTCGGTCGATGTCGTGATTGCGCTAAGGGTTAGCCCAAGGCGGCAAGTTTTTTTGCTGCGCCAGCAATAGAGGAAGCGGACAATTCTCCTTCCGCACGCCCCACTACGGTGCCGGTTGGATCAAGGAACACAAAGTAAGGAAACGCTTGACCGCCATAAGCGCTGAACCCTCGCAGTTGGGAATCGTCGGCCAAGATTGTTGGGTGCGGCCAATTCTCGCGCTTAAGCCATTTCGACGGCGGGTAGTTAGGCAAAGTTTTACTGGTGTTCGTAGTTACGGTGTCGATCTCAACTCCGTCGAGTTTCCCCTGCTTAGATAACTTAACTATTACCGGTACTTCGGCTTGGCAGTGCGGACAGGAGTGAGAAAGAAAAATAACCATGCGGGGCTGACCGGGGCCGCCGATGACTACCTTTTTGCCCGAGAAATTTTTGCCCGTTAGCACCGGCGCAAGTTTTCCGATGGCGGGGTCGTTGGCTTGGCCGACGTTGTCCGAGGTGGGCAGTGGGGTACCGCTCACCTTGACTTTGCCGGTGGTTTCGTTAGCCGAACGAGTCGAGGAGTTGGCCGCCAAGGCGGAGGGCGGCGCTAACCCCAATAGGGTTACTCCCAAAACGGAAGCCAACAGCAACCGCGCTACGGGCGGGCGAACAAAAAGCCGACTAGATCGATTCACGAACTTTCCTCCTTGACTCCACGGTACCGCCCGATAATCAAGAGCACGGCAATCAGAATAAAAGCACTCATATCCATAAACGACAGAGTGATGTATCCGAGTTCCTGGAAATAAGGAATACTGCAAGGAACAAACGCCGAACAAGAACTCCCTTCCGCTAACGAAGGTACTCGCTCAACTAGCCAGTGATAGAGCGCGAGCGGGATACCGGCGACCAAAAAGGGCAAGGCGTACCAGGCGACACCTTTGTCCCGCCGTATTACTCCGACGACCAAAATGGCCGAGAGCGGAAACATGCAAATGCGCTGATACCAACAAAGTTCGCAAGGTAACCAGCCGATAACTTGTGAGTAGTAAAGGCTGCCCAAAGTGGTCACAACCGCCACGGCCGCCGCGGCGCGAGTTGCGAAAGGCGCAGTTTTGGTGAGCACTCCCCGCAACGACTGGCGGGCCGAGGCCGAAACTAGGGCGACTAGTGCGGCCACTAAAGCCAACACGACAAAAGCGTTAGCCAGCAAAGTCAGAACGGTGAACAAGGAGTTGGCCAGACCGGGGTCGCTCATTGTTCTCCTAGGTTAAATGAATCCATCAACCGAACTTAATCTGACCGGCGAGCGTGGGCTCTTCGAATTCTGAGAGTTGGGGTGTGGCCTCTACTCGCCAAGCGCCGGCCAAGGGAACGTCAAACCCGGGAGAGTAATAGTGCCCAGGCCCGAGTCGGCGCAAAGGAACGTCAATCGCAGAAATGCGGCGAGACGGGAACGAAAACGTGACCTTTATCTCCAGCACGTCGCGCGGTGAGCCCGCGGGAGTAAAAGTGTTGACGTGGATATCATTGCGACCCGACACTCCGGGAGCCGCAGTGATATCCACTGCTACCTCAGAATTTTTTAGCGTGACCCCCACCGCTCCTTGCGCACTGCCCGCAGCTTCGGTACGAGCAGGCACTGCGTTCACCAACACTGCGGTGGTGACTAAAACCATTAGGGCAAAAATAATTTCTACCCCTACTGAGCGGCGCAGGTTGCGCACTTCTTTGGCGGAATCTATTTCTATAGGATCGGGTTCGGCGGCGTCGGGTTCGGTGGCCCCGGGTTCGTCGGCATCGGGTTCGTCGGGCTCTCGCCAAGTGAGTCGAAAAACCGTTTCTCGGGCGAAGGCTGCGATCACGAGCATCACCACGAAGAGCAAAAGTTTGACCACCAAGATACGGCCGTAGTCAGTACTGCGCAGTTGGTCGAGGCTCCCCACTTGTCGCCAAGTCTGGAACGCGCCGGTAACTATCAATACCCCCACGCAGGTCATCGCCATTTTTGAAAACCGATTGAGTACTAGTGGGGGGTCGGGCACAGTGGTGCGCACGAATGCGGTGAGCGTTACTGCGGCTAAAGCCACCAAACCGCCAATCCAAAGGGCCATAGCCGACACATGGAGAGTGTCGGTAACGAGAGCTATTGGAACCCATTCTCCGGTGCTGGCGTGGCCGGCCACCCCGGGGGTAGCCGCGAGCGCGATACCTACGGCGCCGGCGAGCCAATACCAAACGCGCGGAACTGCCGGACGGGCAAACAACCAGTAAGTAAGTACTCCGGCGGCGGCCAGTAGCGCAAGCCGGGCCACGCCCACTTGGCCAAAGCGAGTGCCCAGGGTTTCGTTGAGTAAAGAAAAACTTCCCCCGCCCGACAAACCGGCGGAGTACGGGCCGTAAACCCACAGCCCTACCACCGCGCCGAGAACGGTAAGGAAAAATCCTAAGCCCACAATTCGATGGATGCGTTGTGAAGTGCGCGCCGCTCGGTCAATAAGAACGACGAAGGCTACTCCCCCGATGAGTAGCGCGAGACCGATAAAAATAAGCGCGCGTGTTACTCCGTAGACAGCCCCGACAGTGGTGCCGCCGCCGCGTGAAGCCAACAATCGGTCGGCCAGATTAAGAACTTTTCGGCTCGTGGCGCTTTGGTCGACCGACTCGCCGACTTGGAAGGTGAACGCACCTCGAATTGGGTGCGAGTCGCCCGAGATAACTCTCCAGGTGGTTATGTACGAACCATCAGGGAGTGAAGGTAACGCCATGCGCACGGTGTTGCCGGTGACACTGACGCCGGCGTTATCAACTCGGTTGGCGTCAGTGTTGTAAACCCGAATCGCGCCACTATTGGTCTCGACCGACTCGGTGAACTGGAGTTCGATCGCCGCGGGGGAGTCGGTAAGTACCGATCCGGGAGCGGGAGTTGCCTCAACCAGGCTGGCGTGGGCCGAGGCGGGACTCGCCCAAAGTACAACCGCACCTAAAACAACGGCCAATAAGGCCAGTACCCCGCGAGCCCGACGGAGCCCAAAGCGCTGAGATTGATTCACCCCTAGATACTAGGAACTCATCGCCGCAAAAGATTGACCACCTAACTATTAGCGCGACCAACTGGGGTATGGGATTTCGGCCACGATAGCGTCGGGGTCGTGAACAAAACCGACCCAACGAGTAACAGGGCAAACCGAACCGCCAAGATTTTTTTAGGGGTGTTTTCGCTAGCAACAATCTGCGGCTTTGTTTTCGCACCCGCGGCCAGTGCACACGGAGTGGGTGGAGTGCAGCCGTCTAACTATCAAACCGTTCTTGCGCCCCTATCCCCCGCGCTCAAGGGCGTGCGGCTCGAGCCAGTCGATCTGGGGGCGCAACTAGAACTAACCAACACCGGAGAAAAATCAGTCACCGTACTGGGCTACGAAGGCGAACCCTATTTAAGGGTTGGGCCGGCCGGCGCATTTCGTAACCGACTCTCGCCCGCGACCTACGCCAACCGCACCCGCAACGCTCAAGGGGCGATACCGAGTTACGCCGACGCAAGCAAACCGCCCGAGTGGATAAAAATCAGCAGCAACAACTGGGTGCGCTGGCACGATCACCGCGCCCACTGGATGGGAAGCCAAGAGCCACCCAAAGTGCGAGCCGAGCCGGGGCGAGAACAAGTCGTACAAAATATTCGCATCGAACTCTTGCGGGGGAAAGAAACCTCCATCGCCCTCGGCGCCGTGCGCTGGGTGCCGGGGTCATCGATACTGCCGGGGCTAGTCGGTGCATTGATACTCGCGGCCATCGTGGCCGGGGCCAGTCGCACTCGAAGGGCCGACGAAGTTGTTATGGCGGCGCTGGGACTAGCCGCGTTGGGAGAAACTATTCAT
>CAEZYK010000108.1_pt1 | contig 6167 bp, 6 predicted proteins | sample 7265491 | NCBI WGS metagenome assembly CAEZYK01 (sample SAMEA6813932, study PRJEB35770) | freshwater metagenome | biome: Freshwater; feature: Freshwater reservoir; material: water | place: Czech Republic | collected 2017-04-14 | depth 30m m
AAAACGACTCCGAGAGCCGGAAGTAATCGGCGGGCTCGGCGGGCCCAAAAAGCTATTAGAGCAATAGTCTGGGTGCGGGAATACTCCACCAATAATAAGGTGGTGATTAGGTAGCCCGAGAGAACGAAAAAAATATCTACTCCCAAGAACCCGCCCCGCAGACCAGTTACCCCACCGTGATAGGCCATCACGACCAAAACTGCCACCGCGCGCAAGCCGTCAAGCCCAGGTTGGTAAGGGATAGAAACCCCTGAGGGTTTAGTTGAGCGGGGGGATGGTGGAGGGAAAGTCACTCGTCAATTCTCATCTATTGGCGGGACAACAGTGGTTCAGGGCAGTGGAACCTCAGGGAGCGGATGGCGAAATAGTTTTGCTGCGTTTTGGTGAGTCATTTTGCGCAAGTCTTCAGTGGGTAAATGCCCCCAATAGCGCTCAATTACATCTTGAGTATTGGGCCAAGTTCCGTCGCCGTGAGGATAATCGCTCTCAACCATGATGTGGTCAACCCCGATAGCGGCTCGGGTTTCGATAGTTGACGGATCATCAATAGTGCAGAACCAAAATTTATCCCGCAATATGTCAGCCGGACGTTGGCCGTTAAAACCTTCGAGCCCGTATCCAGACCTATCGACAATATTGTCTAAACGATCGATAAGCATTGCTACCCAACCGATTCCTCCTTCCGACATTGCGATTTTTAATTCGGGGAACTTGACTGACCATCCAGACCAAACCCATTCTGCGCACGCGGTTAGTGACAGGGCACCAAAAAGTGTGGCTCCTAATTGCACCGGTGGGCACCCTTCAGGGAAGTCGGGCATACCTGCTGAGCCGACATGTAGACAAACCACCGTGTTGGTCTCAGCGCAAGCACGAATAATTGGTTCCCAGTAGTCAGAGAAAATTGATGGAAACCCGAGTCGGTGTGGGCGTTCGGGTAAAGACACGGCCACAAATCCTCGACTTGCGTTGCGGCGAATCTCTTGTGCCCCACTTTCGGGGTTGGCTAAATCGGTAATTCCGAGCGGAATAAATCTTTCGGGATAAGCGCCCCACCACTCTTCGCACATCCAATCGTTCCAAGCTTTAGTAACCGCGTTACCCAAGTCGCGATCAGCAATCTGCGAGTAAACCCGCCCACAAAATCCGGTGATCATTGACGGGAAGTTGAGTGAGGCCCATAAGCCGCCAAGATCCATATCGTGCACCCGAGCGTGGGGATCAAAACATCCGGGTCGCATCTGATCAAATCGGAAAGGCTCGATTTTTACCGTTTCGGGTCGTCGTCCGGCTATTGCATTTTGTCCGACTTGGAAATGACGTTCGCCCTCAAATTCCCAGACTTCGTGGCCCTGATCGGTAGTTACTACTTTGGGTGCTCGATCGGCTAACGCTTTAGGAAGACGCCCTTCGAACATATGAGGTGGTTCAACTAAATGATCATCCACCGAAATAACCGTGTATCTAACCTTGGCCGGCTGGGGCTCCGGAAGAAATAAATCGGAAGGAAGTGAACTATTAGTGATGGTCATAACCGCACTCTAGGGCTTAGCGAGCGCTAGAGGAATCGCTCCACAAATTGCTCAACTCGTTCTTGACCCGCGCCTGGCCACCCGCATACCAAGTAGCCAAAGCCGGCAGCTCGCCACCCGTCAATCGTGCGGGCAACATCGTCCCAATCGTCATCAAGTGAAAGTGATGCGGCTCTAAGGATGCTGTCGGGATCGCGTCCAGCGGCGACAGCGTGATCAGAAATCCGGTCTGACTTTGGCTTCAAAATTTCAACTGGACCAAAACAGTGCCAAGTATCGGCATACTTGGCAGCAATTGGCATCGTTCGTTTTTCTCCCGACGCCCCTATCCAAATAGGGGGATGAGGTTTTTGCACTGGGCGAGGCCTTAGCGTTGCGTCATTCACCTGAAAATACTTACCAATAAACGTAAAACCGTCAGTAGTTAATAGCCCACGAACAATTTGTACTGCTTCCTCGAACGCATCTATACGATCGGAAGTAGACAAAAAAGGTATTCCAAGAGCTTGATGCTCGTGCTCAAACCATGCCGCACCGTAAGAAAGTTCAAAACGTCCATCCGACGCATGATCAAGAGTTATCGCTTCAGCAGCAAAAACTGCTGGGTGACGATAAGTCAATCCCGTAACTAAAAGACCAAGCCGGACGCGTTCAGTGTGACCACTTAGGGCCGCAAGCGTAGTGTTACCTTCGAAACATTCGCCCGGGCCTTCACCGTACATCGGCTGAAAATGATCAAAACCCCATATGCCGTCGAATCCCGTTGCGTCAGCAAAATGGGCACGCTTGACTAACTCAGAAAAAGACATCCTCTGCTGGGCAAGATCGAGACCAAAACGCATAAATTGAGTGTACGAGATATCAGCCTAATTGGGAGTTAACCGCTCAAACCTTCCCAGCCCGGTGGCGGTGGTGAAATGCGCCAATACTGTTCGGGGGCGGGGGCGGAGAGTTTTTCTCTAATGCCCCACTCGGCTTCGAGGGCCCGCATTTGTGACTGGTAGCAATCAACTGCTTGCTGTTTACGAGCATAATCAACATCAACTGGAACTGCGGCTGGCGTTGGCCATACTCCTTTACGAAACAACTGCGTAATACGCCAAGCCAGTAAGCCAGGTATGTGTTTGTAACCCATGTCTTCGTATAAAAACCATGCCGTGTTCGGATCGACTCGGTCGCGAGCCATTAGCGCGGCTTCGTGAGTGAAATCATGATCTGGATTAGCGAGACCAAACGGAGCAAATACTGCGGTTGCTTTTAGATCGCTAATAATTTTCGTCAAGGTATCAACAATGTCGTTCGCTCCTACCCACTCGGAGCGGGGAAGATAAGCGTGCTCGACAAAATCGAGCCAAACCGGATGAGCGTCCAATACCGAAAGAGCGGCGGCGTCTTCGGCTCGTCTCGCGGCGTGCACTTCGTCACCGGCAACAAAACCACAAAGCGCATCCCAACGTTCCATGGGTGACGGATATTCGCGGGGTCGACCCGCATAAACCGTAATCACCGTCACTCCCGGATGAGCACTCATAAGGTGCGAACAGCCCAAAACCGCATCATCGGGGTGGGGGGAGATCACCACCACTCGATCTAGTTCAGCCGAGCCCACTAGCCCCCAATCACGCATCTCAGGTGGGGTGGGATCAGCCATAACGGCCAGTATCGCAGAGCGAGGAGCCCGACTCTCGCGGCCCAAGCCCAATAGTGCCATTATTGATGCCCATGACTCGCAAAAAGGTTGACGCCGACTCTCCTCGTCCAGTTCCTCGCTGGGTGGAGGGGCACCACACGCTAAAAGCGGCGTTTCACTCGGCCGACAGTTACGGGTTGCTGTTCGCACTGCTGGTCATCAATCTTTTTGTGGTAGTCGGATTACCCTACACGCCGTACTGGATTTTTTTTGTTAATGCTCCCTTTGCTCTTTCTATATTGCTATTGACACTCCATACTTCACGCGCCCCAAAGCGGGTTATGCGTTGGGGTTACTACTTAAGTGCATTCGTGATGGTGGCAGCCGGTATTGGGGTAGTAGGAACTATTGTCCAAGGTGGTGACTCCACTTCTACACCCGATTGGTACGGAGCAGTAACTGGGATTATCTCGGTACTAGTTATTCTTTATCTTCCGGTGGTAATATTGCGACGAATACTGGGGCACGAAAAAGTTACAATAGAAACAATATTAGGAGCCCTGTGCGTCTACTTATTACTTGGTTTTATTTTTGCCGGTATCTTTGGGACCGTAAACAGCATCAGCACAAGCACATTCGCACTTCCGCACAATCAAAATAGTGCCGCCAATCTTACTTATCTGAGTTTCATAACCTTAACCACAGTTGGTTTTGGCGATGTTGTCCCCAACGGTGATTTTTCTCGTTCAATCGTCATCTTTGAGGCACTCATTGGCCAAGTTTTCTTGTTGACCATGCTGGCGCGATTGGTTTCTAAATTCGGCACCGAAGGTCACGGCGGGAAACGATCGCCGGAGGAGAGGAGCTCCTAAATTACTTGACCATTTTTGGCAGGTGCTTGACTTCAAAAGAAACGACTATTTGAAGAACACCGACCACGATTGACCAAATACCAACCAACAAAACAATTAAAGCCAAAGTTCCTTCGGGGTTGTTAAGAAGAATAATTCCTAAGATGACCTCAATAACACCAAAGATTGCGAACAGCCACCACAGCGAGGTGTTGTGTCGATTGGCTACTCCGCCAACGAAATCGAAGATACCCGTCACCACAACCCAAGCACCAATGAATATTGCGAGAACCAAGAGAGTCGGTCCTGACCACACAAGGAACGCGATACCAACGGCAACCTCAAGTGCACCGACAAAAACATTCCACCCGCGGCCGCTGCCGTCGATGGGTCGAACAATGGCCCGAAAGAGACCTCTAAGAATAAACAGGATGGCTACTACCAGAGCCAAGTCGTCTTTAGTCCAGTTAACTCTAAGAATGACGATTCCGACGATTACTGAGATCAATCCCGAGATGAGCAGGAGTATCCAAGTCTTCGAGATCTCTACTGCGTCAGCGTGAGTTAGTTCGGTTTGGTTCGTTGGGTTCAGCATGACTTCTCCTCATCGGTGATTACAAAACTGTTAGATAGAAACTTACCCCTTGGTCAGAGCGGTATCGGGGATTTCCATTAAACGACCCTGAAAATCAAGGCGGAAAAGCCAAATTAGAGAAGGAACCACGGTGAAGGCGGCCACGATAACGACGCCGATCATGAAAACAAGAGTCCCTGACGGGGCTGCGGCCTCCGCCAAAGTGAGGTGATCGCCAAGAAGGTACGGATATTGCGCCACACCCCAGGCCGCCATAATCGACCCTACGGCACCAATGGCACAGAACCGGGCAGATTTTTCTCGCCGACGAGCAAGTAGATAGAGAGCCAGTAATCCCAAAACCGCAGAAAGTATGACCACGGGTAGTGCCACCCCGATCAATCGCTCCATCCGATTGGGCCCATTGTCTAAAAACACCACCATTGCCACCGCTGCGACTGCGCCGGTGGCTACGGCGGAACCTATGGATCGCTTTCTAAATGCCTCTTCAAGGTCTTCAGCACCCAACCAACGCGCCGACGCAGTAAGAAACACTGCGCCTAGATAAGCGCAGGCCGCTACGGCCAATAGACCACAAACCAAAGACTCAAGGTTAAACCAAGCATCAATCGGATCGCCCTGACCATTAGTGGGGACTTTCCCTGAGGCAATGCTGCCCGCCACCACTCCGAGGGCAAACGGAACGATTACTGAAGACAGCGCGAAAACAGCTCCGAATATCCGTTTCTCGTTAGTGCGCAAAGAAACCCGCAGGAACGCGAAGCCTGATCCCCGCAACACGATTCCTAAAACCGCAATAGTTAACGGGACATAAAGCGTAGTCATAATTGCTCCAAAGGCCGGCGGAAAACCCGTCCAAAGAATTACCAAACTAAAAATGAGCCACACGTGGTTTGCTTCCCAGACTGGGCCGAGAGAGATGTCAATAAGCGCTCGCGGTCGCCGACCACGCTCGGCCCCACCCGCAGTTAAATCCCAAAACCCGGCCCCGAAATCTGCACCGCCAAATATGGCGTACAGCGTTACCGCCGCCCAAAGTATCAAGGCGACAGTATTTATCATTACGAACTCGCTTTAGTTGATCGTGAATGGGTCAAATCGATATCAGTGGGGGGTGGCCCGTAAGGAACATCATGGTCACTAGTTCCAACTTCTCGCCACCGTTTTGTCATGCGGCGTATAACAATAACGGCAGCAGAAATGACCGCCGCATAAATGGCCATTGCGATCGCAAAAGACCCCCAGATGCCGCTGGCGCTAGTCACTGCGTCGGAAGTACGGAGAACTTTATAAACGACCCAAGGTTGGCGGCCGGTTTCGGTGAGCACCCAGCCGGCTTCCATGCATAGCACGGCCGCAACTCCCGATATAGCAACAATGCGTAAAAACCATTTCGTTTTAGGAATATCACGCTTGCGCCACCAAACGAATCCAAACCAAGCCGCAATAAATAACAAAAATGTGCCCAAACCGAGCATGACATCCCAAGAGAGATGGACCACATTGATTGGTGGTCGATCTTCTTCGGGGACAGTTTCAAAACCGGTTATCTCGGTATC
>CAEZYK010000117.1_pt1 | contig 5825 bp, 8 predicted proteins | sample 7265491 | NCBI WGS metagenome assembly CAEZYK01 (sample SAMEA6813932, study PRJEB35770) | freshwater metagenome | biome: Freshwater; feature: Freshwater reservoir; material: water | place: Czech Republic | collected 2017-04-14 | depth 30m m
CATCCCGCCGAAGTACTTTCACTGCAGGAGTACCATCAAACAATTGGTGGCGGTGATAAGTGAGCGAAACGGTAGACCTCACGACTCAATTAGGGACGGTTCTCTTGCCCAGTCCGATAATTGCCGCTTCGGGAACTTTTGGCCACGGAGCCGAAGTGGCGCACTTATGCGATCCGACTCACTTGGGGGCAGTTACCTCTAAATCACAAGCACCGTTTCTTTGGGCCGGCAATCGTGCTCCTCGGTTGATTCCCGTAGCTGCGGGGATGGTCAATGCGGTCGGTCTGCAGGGTCGAGGGATCGAGCATTGGATCGAACGCGATTTGCCCGAGCTAAAAGCTACGGGTGCACGCGTCATCGCATCGATATGGGGATTTACGGTAGAAGATTTCGCTCAAGCGGCTCGGTTGCTAGTGGCCGTTCAAGACCAGTTAGTCGGGGTAGAAATAAATCTCAGTTGTCCTAACCACGGTTCGGGGGCAACGGTTTTTTCCCACGACACCGCATTGTCAGCCGAAGTAGTTCAAGCGGTTCACGCGACCAATCTTCAAGTCCCTCTTTTTGCCAAACTGAGCGCGGGGGTAACTGACTTGCCCGAAGTGGCGGGAGCAGTTGTTGGTGCGGGCGCTACTGGACTGACTCTTATCAATACTTTTCGCTCGCTAGTCATCGACGCGGAGACTCGTCGCCCCGCGCTGGGGGCGGCTGGGGGAGGTCTTTCGGGTCCGGCTTTAAAGGTCATTGCTTTACGCGCGGTTCATGATGTTGCTCAGGCTCACCCCCACATTCCCATAATTGGAACGGGGGGAGTTTTGACTGGGTTGGATGCAGTGGAAATGTTATTAGCGGGCGCATCGGCGGTAGGTGTAGGCACGGCAACTTTTTATGAACCGCGGGCCACGCACCGGATAACCGATGAGTTAGTTGATTGGTGTCGAACTCATGGCGTGGGATCAGTTCGTGATTTAATTGGCGGACTCAAAGAGCCAGAAAAATGATCCAGCCGTCGCTTACCCCAAAAGATCGATTAGTGCTAGCCCTAGATGTTGGTGGAATTGAAGAAGCATTGGCCATTGCTCAAGACTTGGCGCCTTTTTTCTCTATCGCCAAAGTAGGAATCGAACTTTACGCCGAGGCGGGCCCCGATGCTTTCGCGGCGGTGCACGATCTAGGGTTTTCTGTTTTCGCTGATCTAAAACTTCACGATATTCCGAACACGGTAAATCGAACCGCGCGCGTTCTCGGACGAATGGGGGTGGAGTTTTTGAACTTTCATGCCGCAGGAGGGGTTGAGATGATGAAAGCAGGTATTGAAGGCTTGCACGAAGGGGCGACTGCCGCGAACGCAGAAGTTCCTATTGCGCTCGGAGTAACCGTGCTGACTAGCAATCCCGATGTTTCGGCTTTCCCCGAACGACTCCAAGCCGCCGCCGACGCGGGCTGCGATGGCGTGGTGTGTTCGGCGTTAGAAATCGGATTAGCGCAATCGGCTGGATTGCGAACAATGGTTCCTGGAGTAAGGCTGGCGGGCAGTGATGCGGGTGACCAATCTCGAGTCGCTACTCCGGGTGAGGCAGTGCGTTCTGGAGCCGATTGGCTTGTTATCGGTCGAACGGTAACTGCTGCCCCCGACCCTGTCGCGGCTGCCGCTCAAGTTTTGGCCGAAGTCTCGTGAGCGCTACCGAGCGAGCTGGTCCACCCGACCTAACCGACGATCAACGCCGGGCGGCGTTGGTGAAAGCGGCTGAAGCCCGACAGATTCGAGCTGAAATAAAAGAACAGCTGAAGCGCGGCGATTTGCTTCTAAACGATCTTCTTCTTCGTTCGGATAACGAGCCAGTAGTTGGTCGCCTTAAGGTTCTCAGCATGCTTGAAGCCATGCCGGGAACGGGGAAAGTGCGAGCTCGCCACATAATGCGAGATCTCGACATCAGCGAACGCCGCCGCCTAAAAGGTCTTGGGCGTCAACAACGAGCCGGACTCCTGGCTCACTTCACCAACGAGAAACAATCGCGGGACCATGACTGACGGAGTATCCAAGTCGGTGCTGCTGGTGCTTGCGGGCACATCCGGGGCGGGTAAAGGGTCGATCGCTCGTCAACTTTTGGACCGCAACCCAAAACTTTGGCTTTCGGTATCGGCGACCACTCGATCACCGAGAGCCGGTGAGCGCAACGGGGTCGAGTATTGGTTCCTTAGCCCCGAAGAATTTGCTGACTTGGAGGCGAACGGGGGATTTATAGAGTCTTTTGTGGTATTCGGCAAAAAGTACGGAACTCCTCGCCCCCCGCTCGATGCGAACCGCGCTCAAGGGTCTGATGTGGTGTTGGAGATCGATGTTCAGGGGGCCGCAAAGATCAAAAGTCTTTATCCGGATGCTTTGTTGGTGTTTGTGCGGGCGCCGTCTAGTGAGGCACAGCGCGAGCGGCTGCTTGCCCGCGACCCTCAATTCGACCCAGAATTGCTGGAGGCTCGGCTAGCCGCAGCGGCGGGGGAAGAAGCCGCCTCCGCTGATTTTGATGCGGTGGTGACCAACGAGACGCTAAGCCAGTCGGTAGCCGAAATCGAGCACCTCATCGCTGTTCATCGTGAGGCCGAGTAGACTTATAGCCCGTCACGAATCTGAGTAAAAGTCCCGCTATCTATTAAGAGGAGATCATAAATGGCCGAGCGACGCGAAACGCTTATGGACCCAAAAATGGAAGACCTGTTGACCAAGGTCGATTCCAAGTTCACCCTCGTCACTCTGGCCTCAATGCGAGCGCGGGAAATTAACGATTATTACAACCAACTTGGAGAAGGACTCGGAAAGATAGTCCCACCTCAAATCGACTCAGTTTCTCATAAGCCCCTCACGATCTCGCTTGAAGAAATAGAAGCGGGAAAAATAGAAGCGATTGCTCGACCAGAAGAAGAAGTAGTCGTAGAGATAGAAGAAGTAGTCGCACTTGAAATCGCCGAAGACGAGCCTGTTCCTGACGAGTAATACATTTTGCTAACTCCGGAGATTCCGATGAATGAATTAGCCGCGCTACGCGGGCGTCGCGTTGTTCTGGGTGTCACCGGAGGCATCGCCGCCTACAAAGCGGTTGAGGTGTGCCGGCAACTAGTTGAAGCGGGTGCCCATGTTATTCCCGTCTTAACTTCCGGCGCACAAAAATTTATAGGTGCCCTTACTTTTTCGGCCCTAGCCTCCGAGCCCGCGCGTACTGAACTCTTTGGTAATAAAGATGACCCAATTCCGCATACGCGACTTGGTCAATCAGCTGACTTGGTTATCGTTTCTCCAGCAACAGCTCGATTTATCGGAAAGTATCGCGCAGGAATTTCTGACGATTTACTCAGCGCCACTCTTCTTGCCACTCGTGCTCCAGTGCTCATCGCCCCGGCTATGCATACCGAAATGTGGGAACACGCAGCAGTGCAAGAGAACTTAGAAGTTCTTCGCCAGCGCGGAGTGAGTGTTGTCAATCCGGAAAGTGGTCGTTTGGCCGGTGGAGATTACGGAGAAGGACGACTTGCTACTCCCGCCGCTATCGTTTTGGCGGCCGCTAAAGTTATGGCTCGTGGCGGAGACCTGGCCGGACTTCGAGTGATTGTTACTGCTGGTGGGACGCGCGAACCGATTGACCCCGTGCGATTTTTAGGAAACCGATCGTCAGGGAAAATGGGGCATGCTCTTGCTATCAATGCAGCCCGTCGAGGTGCTGCGGTGACCTTGATTACCACCAACCCGATTTCTGGTCCTGAAGAGACATCACGCAGCATTAGTGAAATCGTTTCGGTCGTCACCGCTCAAGACATGTATGAAGCAGTGTTGAGCCGATTTTCCTCTGCCGACGTGGTCGTAATGGCTGCGGCAGTAGCAGATTTCCGCCCTAAAGTAATGTCCCCAGAAAAGATAAAACGCTCTTTGGGCGCACCCGAAATCTACCTAGAGCCAACTCCAGATATTCTGGCTGCCCTAGTTGAGCGACGCGATCGACAGGTATTAGTGGGGTTTGCTGCGGAAACACAAGATGTAGCCGAACAGGCAGCCGAAAAGTTGCGGAGTAAGGGTGTCGACCTGATGGTGGCTAACGACGTTTCGCAAAGCGATGCGGGGTTTGAGGTTGATACCAATCGAGTAATCGTGTTGGACTCTGCTGGGGGAGTAGAAAATCTTCCGCTGCAAACCAAAACGGCGCTCGCAGATGTTATTTTAGACCGAATACTTCATCTTATTTAAGTCGACAAGGAGAACTGTGAATAATTATCCGTTTACGTCGGAATCAGTGACCGAAGGGCACCCCGATAAAATGTGCGATCAAATCAGCGACGCAGTCCTCGACGCAATTCTTGAAGCCGATCCTTACAGTCGTGTCGCCTGCGAAACTATGGCCACAACTGGACTAGTAGTAGTAGCGGGCGAGATAAGCACTTCTGGTTACATCGACATTCCTCGCATCGTTCGCGACACGGTCTGCAGCATTGGCTACGACCGTGAATCTTACGGATTCGACGGCAAGACTTGTGCGGTAATTACGTCTATCGACGAACAATCGCCCGATATCGCCATGGGGGTCGATAAAGCCGCTGAGCAGCGAATGGGCACCGGCGAAATTTTTGACGAGATTGGCGCGGGCGATCAAGGAATGATGTTCGGTTACGCCTGCGATGAGACTGAAGATTTAATGCCGATGCCGATTTGGCTCGCCCACCGGTTTGCTCATCGCTTGGCTGAAGTCCGTAAATCAGGGATATTGCCTTACCTGCGCCCCGACGGAAAAACTCAAGTAACGATTGAGTACGAAGACGGTGTTCCTAAGCGACTCGGAACAGTTTTAATTTCTACTCAAACTGGCCCGGGTGTCGATATCGAGTCGATGCTTAAACCCGATCTCGAAGAACACGTAATTCGACCATTACTTCCGGACCAATTCGCCAATGATTCATTTGAAATTCTTACTAACCCCACAGGGAACTTCGAACTCGGCGGACCCCATGCAGATTGTGGTCTTACTGGTCGCAAAATAATTGTTGACACTTACGGCGGGATGGCTCGTCATGGTGGGGGAGCATTTAGCGGCAAGGACCCAACGAAAGTTGACCGGTCGGCGGCCTACGCAGTGCGTCACGCCGCTAAAAATATCGTGGCCGCAAAAGTGGCTCGACGCTGTGAAGTCCAAGTTGCTTACGCCATTGGAGTTGCTCATCCAGTTTCGGTGATGGTGGAGACTTTTGGTACTTCAGAAATTGATCCCGCCAAGTTGGCCCCTCTGGTAGGCGAATTTTTTGATCTCCGCCCGGCCGCTATTATCGAGCGGCTCAATCTGCGTCGTCCGGTTTTTCAAAAAACTGCTGCTTACGGTCACTTTGGTCGCCCAGAGCCAACTTTCACTTGGGAAAACACCGACAGTGCGAGTGATTTCCGAAAAGCGGCCGAGGGGCTGGCCTGAGCGAGTCGGGTGAGCGTATAGATCGAGTCCTCCCGGATACGGCGGCTCGAGGGCTCTCGTTTGATTACCGAGCGATCCCCGGTGGACAAGCACAAGTCGGATCGCTTGTCCGGGTTCCGCTACACGGGCGCACGGTGCGAGGGTGGGTATTAGCCACCGCGGTAGAACCCGAGGCGTGGCACGAAAAGATTCTCTCCGTTAAAGCCAACGTCTCGGCGGGACCGTCAGCCGAAATGGTGAGGTTGACCGAATTTGCGGCTTGGCGCTGGGCCGGTCCCCAATCGGCTTTTTTACGGGCCGCTTCTCCCGCCAACATCGTTCCTCTTGATGCACTCGAGCCTTTGTCTCATGCGTTGTACCCCGATACGCCCAAGCCAATCCCAGTTC